>MDTG01080279.1_pt1 | contig 12828 bp, 10 predicted proteins | sample 811421 | NCBI WGS metagenome assembly MDTG01 (sample SAMN05326645, study PRJNA326480) | marine metagenome | isolation source: seawater | place: Pacific Ocean: South East | collected 2011 | reverse complement strand
TTATTGGTTCTATGGTGGTGACTACCACCAGCATTGCCACCATATGGAGCCCAGGCTGCTCCATGATCCCCAGATTGTCCCGAGCCCCCTCCCCACCAACCACCCCAAGCACCATTTCCAGAACCACTACCACCACCACCAGCATAGTGGTTATCATAAGCAGCTGCTCCACCACCAGCATGAACGTAATAATCCCACGAGCCACCTGGAAAATAGTAGTAAACGGTAGAGCCAGTGCCTCCTTGAGGTGCTCTATCATTACCAGCATATTTCCAGTGAGTTCCACTTCTACCCCCAGCACCAGCTTTAACGTAGAATGAGCGACTAACCCAATGGTTGGTTACATTTTGTATACCAGACATGGTCATAGCCCCTCCTCCTCCTCCGCCGCCGCCCCATCCATTACCATTTGAAGTATTTGAGTATCCTCCACCACCTCCAGCACCTTGACAAACAACAGCGACACGATTATATACATTTCCGATGTTAATCCATCCCTCAAAAGTGTTTGAAAACTTATTTTCACTTCTATTGTAATAATTAGCCCATATTCCGCTGTCCCAATTGTGTGTAATTGAATTCCTATGAACAGGTGGCTGGAAAATAATAACTCTTGCGGTCATGCTATTTCCAACGTCAACACCGTTAACTTTAAATCCAGTATTTCCGACAGCACGATCAAGGCTCCAATTAGTTACATCGTATTCTGTTCTTTTGTGTAGGTTATCGCCTTTGTAATAATTTTCAAATTGTACAGTTTGTCCCCAATGTGCATCAGGATTTTCACCACGATACCCATATGAAAGTTCAGCACCAATATCAATTTTATTGGAGCCTCCTCCTGGATTATAGTAGAATGGCATAATATAATATATAATCAAAAAATATATAATAAACAAATGAATTATAACTTATACACTAAATATAGTTATAATTGGTAGATGGAGAATTATATATATTTGAATAATAATTCGTTATCGAAGGAGATATGTGAAGAAATAATAATAATGTATGAGTCTGATTTGAAGAATAAATATGAAGGAACAACAGGTGGTGGAACAGATAAAACTGTGAAACATACGCAAGACTTAGTGATCCCGAATGATGATGTATGGTCGAACATTCACAAGTTTTTGAACAGAGAACTACATGAAAACGTGACGAAATATATCCGTGAATTGAACAACACGTCAATGGTATCATCGACAGGTGAGAAGTATGTAGTATTTTCGATGTTGAAGACAAGAGTATATGGATATCAGATTCAGAGGTATGTTAGAGGTATGGGTCAATATATTTATCACGATGATTCGCTTATAGAGTATGATAAGAAGCAAGATAGGATCATAACATTTTTATGGTATTTAAATACGGTAGAAGAAGGTGGTGAAACAGAATTATGGGGAACGAGACGAATAAAACCAGAACAAGGAAAATTATTATTATTTCCAGCGTGTTGGACGTTTCCTCATTGTGGGAGGATGCCAATATCTGATAATAAATATATTATTACAGGTTGGGTTTATAGAATAATGAATGATGGTCCCGAATCGGTTCCTTCGCCGATAATTGAAGGAAAGACACAATAAAATACTCAAATATTTACTAGATTAAATATTTACTAGATCAAATATTTACTAGAGTAGATTGATATGTAGGAACTTCTGTATAGAATGATCGAATGCGGTCTTTTTCGAAATGTTTATGACTAAGTAGCCACCGAATGGCTAAGAAGGCGGATATTTGCGAAGTGAATAATCCGATCAGAGCAATATCGATTTGAGAGATAACGCTGGCGATAAAGATTATTTTTTTGGAGGATTGGATGAAGAATACAATATTAGAATATGATTCGAGTTCATACCGTTTGAAGTCAACAATTTGTGTATGATATGGATTGTATGTGCTAAATGTGATAATGGGCCAAGCAATATCATTAAGGAATACTTCGGTAATATTAAGGCAAGAAATGTAGGTGATGAGGGTAAAATATCTGAATGGTGTGTTGATGGAAATCGAGACAAAGGTGAAGTCATCGGACCAGCCGTATCTGAAGTATGCTGATTTCCCATTGTTATAAATGTAGAAGCAAGCACACATAGAAAACAAGAAAAATGCGTTGATAAAGATGGAAAGATTTAAGATGAAAATTTTGTCCATATTGAACAAAAAATAGGCTAAACGCTACTGAAATATGTGTTTATTTAAAATTCAAAAAAAACATAGAAATAAACACATATTTGTAAAACATACTCGTAAAAACTAGTTGTAAAAACTAAAAGATGAATTTAGGAGTGTTATTACATATAGTGGCAAATAGTATAACAATATGGACAAATCTATTGTTGGATATGATAGTTCATCCAAATTATGAGAGATTATTTAGGAATATTCTGGATATATTCGCTCCATCGACACAAATACCAGTAGTATATATTATGTAGGAGCAAACACTAACAAACACTAACAAACACTAACAAACAACAAATGAAAGAAAAGTCTTAAACAAGTTCCAAAAAAAATCTCTTGGAAGGTATATATAATAATGGAAAGAGGATTGATCCATTTGTTGCATGCGTTGATTTTGGGTGTATTGTTATACGTCCTAATGGTGTTTTTGTTGAAGCAATCTCCAGCGGTTGCTGAGAAGAGAAGTATTTTGATCGGAGCTATTGCTTTGATTTACATGCTTTTCTACGGACATGGATTACCAAAGGGTTTACCAAGACTATAAATCAATAAAAAGGCGAAGCATAAAACCCCCTAACCCTAAGAAGCTAATAGAATTTAATACATTATAGATAGTGTATTAAATACAATGTGAGGTCCTACTGGGAATCGAACCCAGGCTGGCGGATTCAAAGTCCGCAGTCATAACCATTAGACCATAAGACCGCCGGTCTAAAGACCAATATATATAGAACATTCTTATTTATATTGTTTGATAGTGAAAAGATATATTATTATGTGTGAATAGAAAACAACAAAAAGAAAGCGTGTTATATGATATAATGGAATTAGAGTTAGACGTGTTGTTGCTTTTAGTGTCAAACAGTATAACATTATGGACAAATGTGATATGTGATATGATAGAGCATCCAGAGAGAGTGGTTTACCAAGATTTATTCCGAGGGTTTTGTAGGGTTATATTTCGTCATGCGTGAACAAAAAATTGAAGAAAAAATGGCTGAAGATATATGGAGAGATAAAAGAAAACATATATATAAATATCCGATGAATTTAGGAACACGAAGAAGTCAGAAAGAGCGAGCTCGAAATTGGGCGATCGATCAGGGATATATTTCCGGAGGTCAAAAAACATTTATATTCAACAAGGATATAACGAAGCCGAATATGTGTGAAATACTGCGTGAAGGTGTAATTATGAGCACACGTAGTAAGAGAATAAATATGATATTCGAGAATAGTTCAAAGACGCTGAGCGTTGAAAAAGTAATAGGGGATAAATACTTATCGAGATATATGTCTGAGTTTCTTACAGTAAAAAAGCCTAGCTACTTATAAAGACTAGCTACCTATAAAGCCTAGCTACCTATAAAGACTAAATTTTCCAGACATTTTCGTAATCATCGTAATGATCATCATCTTCATCGGAGTCGGTATCGTTCATCATATCGGTCCAGCTTCTTTTGTTTGACAAATCGAGGACGCGAGGTTTGGGTGGGAATGGATCAACAGATATTTTTTTAAAGGCGATGGTAGTTTCCAATTTCATATCATTGGCGGCCATTTTAGCATACGATACACCCTTGGTGGGAGGTTCTTTAATTTTAACGGCTACAACTGAAGGCACACAAGATTTATTCTTGTTCTTTTTCTTAGAAGCTTTTATAGCAACAGCATTAGTAGCAACAGCATGAGAGTTTTCGTCATCGCTATCATCTAACACGGCAAACATATTGGTAAATTTCTTAGACTTTTGAAGTTTTCTAACGCTCGACATATTGAATATTTGATTGTATGATTATTTGGTGGTATATGCTAATGTATAGAATGTAAAAAAGAGAATCAATTTTTTATATATGAAATAAATAATTGATATAAGGAATATTGATATAAGGAATATTGATACAAGGAATACAGTAAGAATAAAAATGATGAATTAGAAAATGGTGGGTCTAATATGTTCGACAGGCATGAGTGCTGCGTCATCGCTGGAAGGGCGTTTTCTGGTGCGATTTTTCGAAGAATTAAAACCGAGATGTTTTACAGGGTCGATATCGTTTACGGAGTCGAGTTCGTTTACAGGGTCGATAGAGTGATGAGGTGTTTGATAGATATCGAGTATTTGTTTGACGACATTGCTTCTATAGACGTCTTGATTATTGAGATGGACAGTTTGTATGGAGTCGTAGTTGGAGACATTGCGAATTTTGGCTTGATTAATTTTGTGTATGAGATCTCCGAGGCCATTTATTCCAGTGCGGTCGCTTTGAATAACGTCGCCGGTGACGACAAGTTTGGAATTATCACCGATGCGAGTGAGCATCATGAGCATTTGATTAGGGGACGAGTTTTGCATTTCGTCGGCAATAACGAAGGCTCTTTTGAATGTGCGTCCTCTCATATAGGCGAGTGGTGATATTTCGATGACGCCATTTTGAATCATAGAATGTATTTGAATTTTGGAGTAGAATTCGCCGAGGATATCGAAGATGGGTCGAGTCCACGGGTCCATTTTTTGTACGAGGGAGCCGGGTAAGAATCCAATTTCTTCATCATCGACGGAGATGAGAGGTCGAGTCATTACAATCCGGTCGACGTGGCCATTTCTGAGAGCTTGAACGGCGGCACTACACGCGAAGAGGGTTTTTCCGCAGCCGGCTGGTCCGGTGCCGATAATGATGGATGTGTTGTAGTTTTCTAGGAATCCGACATATTTTTTTTGATTATGTCCGAGTGGGTAATAGATGAATTTTTTTTTGAGGATACCGCCGTTGGTATGTCGGCCATTATCATTGTCGTTATTTTTTTTGGTTCTCATTTCGAGAGTTGATACGAGAATTCTTGTTCGTAGCATATTGTGTTTAGGTTCGGAATTTTTTTGTAGGCAATAGAATGATTTGGCTACATTGTGTGAGTAAGGAAGGATATTAAAAAGTAGGGATTGAAATAATAGTTGAATAAAGAGGAGTATTTTCATACAGATATAGATATTATGGTAGGTAAATATTTATATCTTTTTTCGATTACAAGGAGTTAGAATAAGAGAAGAGTAGTATAGTGGATGGGTCAAAGACGTTGATATTTTTTCTGGAGGGGTAGATATGGTATCCGTTATTTTCGAGGTATCCGATGATGGCGGGTATATCGTCGGAGGTCATATATTCGACGATGCCGGATTTGGTGGGATATTTGAGGAGGGCATAAATACATTCTGTATGAGAGATGGAGGATTTGAATGAGCTGAGAGGTGGTGAAGTCATATGTTTGACCATATTTGCGAGGGGTCCTTTTGGCATAGTATTTAATAGAACAATATGTTTGTAGGTTTTATCTTTGGTGTCTAAGATGGATTGTAAATACATTTTGTATGTAGATTTGGTTGAGCCGACGCCATCGTCGTCATAAAAAGGACTTTCCATATATATAAAAAGGAAAATAAATATAAAGAGAATCCGATATGTAGAAATATCATTTCTTCCTCGTAGAGTTAAATAATACGAAACCTGTAACATAGTTTCATCGAGCATGCATGAAAAAAAATAGTAATCTTAGATAATTATTAACCTAGCTACTACTAGTCTTAGTCTTCATTAGATGCGATTTGCGACGTATATTTACCATATTTTTAGTACTTTTTTATTTAATCTTGCGACATTTAGTCTTGTGAGTTCTTCTTCATCTACCACAATACTTTCTTTCACATAAGCCATCAATCCTTCGTCTTTTTGTTCTTTCAGTTCATCGCGTAAATCTGATAAATGTGGCATTTTTTCCAAGATTTCCTTACCATGTTCGGCACTGTACGTACATCTTTTATAAGAATTCTTTTTGAATTCCTTGACTAATTTTTTATACTCTCTGGTAATGTAACGTTCTCTCTGATTTTCCTTTTTTATCATTTCTTTCTTCTCTTTCTTTTCCTCATTTTTTTGTTTTTTAAGTTTCTCCGCCTTTTTATTACTTGTGAGTTTCTTAAATTCCTTAGACGTATCCGAATTAAGGAAGGAATCGATGAATTGTACTTGGTCTTCCACAGGAGACCATAATTTAGCGAGTGCATCTAATTCTTCGCGAGTGGAGACATTATTATCAACTAAAAGCTGATTGTAATAATGAATAAAACTCATGAATTTTGCATATTTCTGAGGAAGGATTTTTGGTGTTGATTTTGGTAATTGAGGATTTTCCATAGTTGATAATTTTCGTATGGCAAAAAGGGTTGAGTAAAAATGAATCAATTTTATGTAATTAATATATTTTGCTATACATACAAAATACAAAATAAAATATATAAAAATAAATATACGGGGAATTAGCTCACTGGCAGAGCACTCGTATGGCTTACGAGAGGAAAGAGGTTCGATTCCTTTATTCTCCTTTTTCCTTTTTTCCTTTCTCTTAACCTTCTTTTAACTCTAACCCTTAAAAAGATTCCTTTATAGCTCAGCAGGTAGAGCATTCGGCTGTTAACCGAAAGGTCAGAGGTTCGAACCCTCTTGAAGGAGTGATATTATAAATATAATTTCAAATATTATATTTATGATAAAAAAATGTATAAATATATTAGGAGATGATTCCGACGAGGACGGTAATATTTGACACAATATTGGGAGGTTTAGTGTTGGGTTTGGTGTCATATTTGTCGAGTATATATGGAGAGAAGAGTCCAATATTTTTCAGAGTATTGGCTTTTGTATGGGCGGTTCCATTGACATTTTTCTTTTTCATAAACATGGCGTCGAGGTATGGAAAGGTATCCATAGCGGATTTTTCGCGTCATGCTTTGATAGGGACGGCATTGACATTTATGTTAGGGTTAATGACATTATATATGATAGATAGGTCGACGAGGTTTATAGTATTATTTTGTTTAGGATTTGCGGTGTTATTTACGGTGTTATATTTCGCGTTAGGAATATACAAATATTGATATTTTGGTTTCTAAAAAATTGATGAACTTTTTTAGAAAATATTGAATGGCATAACCAAGAAAGAAGATACAATAGATACAACATAGAATAAATACAAAATGGAGCAACAAAAGAAAATAAGAATCAAGGCCATCCGATATAATTTCACTCCGGAGATGATGTCAAATATTCAGGAGTTTACGCGTATTCATAGGTTTGATGATCGTAAGAAATACAAGGAAGAGTGGAAGTGTTGGATAAGCACGCGAGAGATTCAGTTGAAGGTATCGAGTGAGATAGTTCGATTAAAAGGCGAAGGTTGTACATGGGAAGATGAAGTAATAAAAGAAAAAATGTATAAAAGTTCGAAGTTTTATTATAAAAAGAAGATGGAGACAGAAGACGAGAGGCAAGAAGAAAAGAGTGATGAAGAAGAAAAGCGACAAGAGAAATACAAGGGATTTACGAAGCAATTTTTGAGAAGAATTGATGGATATATAATAGAGAAGATTAAGGAGAAGTCAAAAACGGTGGAGGCGACAGATTTAGAGATAATTCCTGCGAAGGTATACAATGAGTTTTGTAAGAGTCATCAGGATGATATAAAGGGAGAGATAATGAGGTTGCGTGAGGTTCATCGAAGGATAAATGGCGAGGTATTTTTGGAAAAGTTGAAGACGACATTTAGCCATCGGTTTTACAATGTGAAACAGGGAATAAACAAAGTGTAATAAATAAGGTGTAGGATAAAAAGAAAGAATAGGTGAATATACAAAATGGCGTTTTTATAAAAAGGATATTTTTTTTATAAGGAAACCGAAAAAAGATTATAAAAAGAGTAGTAATAGTATATATAAGTAAATAACTAATGAACGCACAACAAATGAAAAATAGGAGATTGGCTATTCAGTCTGGTGCTGATAAGAAACATGATTTTGGAACAATAGTAAACGAACGTGAAAATAGATTAATAGCAAATGGTCTATATGAAACTACCGATCCATTTTTTAACAATCAACTTGTTGATGAAGATGTAGCGGTTCAACAAGCAATCCATACAGTCAATAATCTAACTGGTGGAAATAATTACAAGCCAGTAGAGCAGTTCGCACATGGTTCACAATACAAAGAAACCTACCAAAATCATCAAATAATTAATCATAACGGTGTAACCTTCGATGTTAAAGGTATGAGCATATTGAAAAACCCGAGTAGTTATGACCCAGCTAAATCTAAAGATTTTACTAACTATAAAGACGCGGTTGACTTAATAAAAACATTTGATATACAGAATAATTCGGCTTTTATAATTGACGCAACTAGTATAAAATTTCTGGAAATATTGAAAAAGGGAAATAAAGTCGATGCTGAGTGTAAAAGTGGATTCTTTAGTACGGATTGTACCCAATTCAGAATTTATATAATAGATTGTTTGGAAACAAGGAACGACCCAGCGTTTAAGAATTTGTATGATAAAAGTTTATTAAATAATGATTTCGGAGTGGAATTAGTGTACATAGAGCCGAGTGACCCACAAGTGGTAACATATAAATATAACCCCAATAATGATAATCCTGAAGATTCTTGGTTTTCAAGGTATATTTTCAAGTTGATGGCGAGTGATATGGAAGGTAATGGGTGTAGGTTAATAATGGGTGATAGTGATAATTTAAATGAAGTAGAAATATTGGATCCAAAGAATGGGAATTCAATTAGCACTATAGTATCTTTTATCAAAAAACTAAAGTGGCCAAAGTTAACTGGGTCTTTAGGACCAACTGATCAAAAGAAGTTCAATTACAAGATACAGCAAAAGCGTTCAGGTGATTGGTTACAAGTATTAGCGTGTAAGAGGGCAAAAAACATGAATTGGAGATTAGTGAAAGGATATAAAAAACTACAACAAGAAAATATGATACCTAAACTCCCACAAGGAGATTCGTTCCAAATAGAGGGAAATATTTATTTTGTAACGCATGACAGAGTGGCATTAGGGTTTGCGATAGAAGAAGGTGTGGATACATTATTTACACATGGTTACAGTCAAACCATTATGAGTTTTATAACACCAAAGACTATAGAACAGAGAGTGCATAACGCTGGATTAGAACTTGATAGATTAATAGCGGAACTAAGGACATATACAGATAAGGATATTGTTCCTGAAAATATTAATGGAATGAAAGGTGAAGTTTCTCAAAAACTTGCAGGAAAACGAACCGAAATTAACAAATATAGAATCAACACACCAGATATTTTGTGTAATGTTTTTAATACAAAAGACGTCGGATTGATAATAACTACCTTTAATCAGTATGTAAGAAACGTATTCTCGCAATTAACTACAACAAATAAACAATACAAGATATGTCAAGAAATGATACATATTTACCAAAGTATCGAAAAAATTAATGATTCAATTAAAGAGTATCGAATTGTTGTTATTAATGAAGAACCTAACGATAAATATAATAAACTAGTAGTAAATATAGACGTAGTTAAAAAACAAATTTCAATATGTGAACTTATGAACAAGTTAGATTATCTTATAACAAACACTGTATTAGGACCAGATATAGAAGTTGGAACGATAAATTTTGAAACTTATGTGAATAAATATTTTCGAAATATAAGCATGCGAAATAGAAAAGTAGATTTGAGTATAGATGCGTTTAATTATTTGTATAGTATTGATGATGTTGCTGTATTAAATAATCATTTATATGAAATTAGGAAATGTTTTCAAGAGGTAATTGGGTATTTAAATAATGATGACTGTGTAATAGCAATAACAGATTCAAATGTAATCGCTAAAGAGAGGGACAAAATAAAATACAAACTACTAATTATTGCTTTTTGTGAAGAAGTAATACAAATATTGGATGAACAGTATCAAAAATATTTGGATAACCAAGATTTGTACAATGAATTCCTACTTGGATCTGTAGTAATTCCCGCCGAAATCCCTATTAATCCAGAAATAGGGATTGACCAAGAAAAGCAAATGAAGTATGATACACTACGATGTCTTCAAACAAAAGTCGACGAAATACGTGATATACAACCGAGACTAACAGAAAGACTTATGCCTCCACAACCGAACTTACATAATGGAGACGAGACTATGACTGGTGGAGCTGGAGAAAATTACAACATAGAATTTGATAGACGATTAGATAAAATAATGAAATATAATTTTCCAAATAATGTGAGTAATAATGACTACAATAATTTACATGCTTGTACTGTGTTGTTACATCAAGTTGTAAATGATGAAAAAGAAAACGACAAAAGTTTGGATTACGATTTACAAAGATATTTGTTTCATCGAATCAATCGAGACGCGATTATTGAACAACACTTAAAAAAAGAACCATATTTTGTAGAAACTCAAATTCAAACAGCTGGTGCTGATGAAAGTAAAATCGGAGATCCTAGTCCAAATAAAAAATTTAAAGCTGAAATACCGGAAGTTCAACGAACACCACCAGAAAAGGGAATAGTAACACCACCAGGAACAAATCCTAGTATTACAGCTAGTTACTCTGGTTCTAGACGGAATGTTAAATCGATAGGAGCAGATGTACTAACACCATCTACCACTCAGGCATCCGAATCCCAAAATCCCATAATATTTTCAACCGGACCCGACAGTTCATCAGACGAAATGTATAGTAAAAGTGATGCTGAAAGTGATGTTGAAAGTAATATTGAATTACCTTCAGCAGTCGGAACAGCCTCACCTTCAGAGAGTGGAGTTAATCTACTGACTGATGCTGCTGCTGAGAGTGGATATAATCTACTGGCTAATGTGGTTGAGCTAAGATATAATAAACAAGAGTTTATAGCAGCAATTATAGATAAAATTAGTAATTTAATTGGACACATTATATACACTGAAGGTTTAAATAATTTATACAATGATCCTCCACCCCGAACCCGAGGATGGACAATGGGCGGAGCACCCCATCAAGAGCCTCAGCAAGAAGCTCCCCAAGGAGGTCAATCCGAAGAAATAGAAAGCATAGGTCATTTGTATAAGCACAACCGTGGGTGTCGAGTAAAGGCGTCAAATTCTCCCACAGAGGTATTCGAGACAATAGTGAAGATGTCGTCTCCGACGTTTGAGAATGAGCAGCGTATATTGAGTAAGTTATCGGACGTTCCATTTTCGAGTGTATTATTTCCAACAATAATGAAGAAAGAGGATATAACATTGGGTTCAATCGAGGACGATGAAATGAAGCGTTGTATGGAGAATCCAGAGACGCCCTACATGATGATAACGCGTCGAAGCAAGGGAGTTCCGATCACAGAATATTTCGAAGAGTTGGACCAACAAGAAAACCCCCAATTAACATTAGTACAATTGTTGGAGTCTTTTATTCAAGGATTAAAAATGTTATCATCTTTGGAGCAGCACAGCATCGTTCACATGGATATCAACGAAAACACGGTTACATATGATAAAATGAATGGAACGTTAGCGTTAGCGGATTTCAGTATGTCTTTCGATAAAGAAGACAATAATACAACAGACGAAGAGATCTTCGTGGAATATGACGGGGAGTTGTATTGGAGTATGGAGGTATATATATTGTCAATGATAACAAAATTAGAGCCAGAAGCCCGGCAACAAGTGCCAACCAAGGAAGAATTAGATGCGATGTGTATGAGTTATGCGGAAGAGTCATCGTTGAAAACAGTCGTAGATGAGTCGACGATGGCTCAGTATATAGAGATAATGAAGACGTATATGGAAGACACAACAACAGGACAAACGTGGGAGCAAATGAAGGCATCATTGAAAGAGGGTATGTTCAAGTGGGATTTATTTTCGTTGATAGTATTATGTTTGAGAATAATGGTAAGTTTATCAATAAGAGATAGCGAGGTGATTCATGAATTGGAGCAACAATTACGAGAGTATATAATAACAAGGCCAAATATGATGAAGACGCCGAAAGAGATTGAAGAAGAGATTCGTGAGAAGTTTGGGAGTGTGGAAAAGGAGCGAATTGAACAAATGAAGTCAACACAGGAAGAGATCCCGCAACAAGACCTCACGCAAGACCCACCTCAAGACCCGCAGCAAGACCCACAAGAAGATCTCACGCAAGACCCGCAAGAAGACCTCACGCAAGACCCGCAGCAAGAGCCACCTCAAGAACCACCTCAAGAAGACCTCACGCAAGACCCGCAACAAGACCCGCAAGAAGACCTCACGCAAGACCCGCAGCAAGAGCCGCCACAAGACCCGCAACAAGACCCGCAGCAAGAGCCACCTCAAGACCTCACACAAGACTTACAACAAAAAGAAGTTTTTCAAGAGGAAATAAGTAAAAAGGTTGGTGGAGATGATGTAGAAGAGTATGATGTAAAAAGAATGGTAGAAAATGCGAATGAATCAATAAATAAAGAAAAATGTTTTATATGTAAGATTAAAGATTCAGAACAAAAAGGATGGTTAGGAAAATTAATAAAAGTAATCTCCGTAGGTCAAGGTGGTTTTCTCACTTTTAAGCGTGAGAACAGTGAGAACAGTAGAATATTTAGTGTTCAATATAGCCTAGATAGAAATGTAGTAATTGGTGGAAACTCGGAAGAATATGAAGCAATTTTCGAATCAATTGACTGTGAAAAAAGAGCAGTCTGGAACAAACCTCCAAGAGTAGTTGCTGGTGGTAAGAAATAGTAAAATTAGAATAATATTGATAAAGGTATCAAGATT
>MDTG01273397.1_pt1 | contig 12829 bp, 14 predicted proteins | sample 811421 | NCBI WGS metagenome assembly MDTG01 (sample SAMN05326645, study PRJNA326480) | marine metagenome | isolation source: seawater | place: Pacific Ocean: South East | collected 2011 | reverse complement strand
AGTACAATAATTAAATCTAAGATCTTTAATTGACTTTATAGCTGAGGAACAAGTATTTGGGATATCTGAAAATTTGTAATCTCCGAAAGTTATCTGATTTTTTAATTTTGAAACAAAATTTCTACCATTTTTTGAATTTAAAAACTCTAATCCAAACTTGTAACCTATTTTTAATTTAGAGGTTTTTGATTTTTTAATTATTTCTTTAATTCTTGTAACATTTGTATTGTCACAAGCTATGAATATTTTATTCATTTTCATTGTTTAATTTATTAAACAAATCTTTTGACATTTTAAAGTGAATTGTTTTCTTTTCAGGAGTATGAACTTTTTCACCTGTTTTCGGGTTTCTTGAAATTCTTGCTTTTTGGTTATTTGTTGAAAAGACCCCAAAGCCTCTAAGCTCGACCCTTTCACCACGCCTTAATGTCCTTTTTATTTCTTTTAAAATGATATCAGTGAATTTTTCTAAGTCTTTTTTTAAAAAATTCGGATAGTTTTGTGACAGTTGTTTTAAAAGCTTTGATTTTACAATAGCCAAATTATTCTACTTTTATAATTACTCTTTTTCCTCGTCCTTTTTTTTTAAATCTTCTGATAATGATGAGAAAGGGAGATTTTTTCCAGAACCCTCAGAGCCATATTTATCTAATGCCTCTTTTTTCTCAATTTCTTCAAGAAGTTTTATGCTTAAGGACGCTTTTCTTTTATTTAAGTCCAAGTCTAAAATTGCACAATCTATTCTCTCTCCACCAGTAAATCTAGAAGGGCGAGCATCAGCTGCATTGATTGCAATTTGAGATTTTTTAATTTGAAAGTCCATCTCACAACCTTCTGGTCTAACAATTAAACCTTTGTTATCGGTTGCTATTATTTTAACAGTTATAGTTTGTTTTATTTTTTTATCTTTAAACCAATCAAAAGGGTCTGGCTGCGTTTGTCTTAATCCCACTCTAATTTTTTGCTCTGATGTTTTGATTTCTAAAACTTTAACTTTTATTTTGTCACCTTTTTTGTATTTTACTAATTCTTCTTCACCATTATTTAAATAGGTAAGATCGTTGCAATGTAAAAAGGCATCAATATGTAAATCTTCTACTTTTAAAAATAAAGAATATTCATTCTTGTTGACTACTTCACCCTCAACAATTGTATTAACTGGATATTTCTTTTCGAAAATTTCAAAAGGGTTGTCTTTTGTTAACCTATGAGATATTGCAACTCTTCTTTTTTCTTTATCAATTTCTGTAATTACACAATCAATTTCATCACCAACTTTAAACATTTTTTTTGCCGAGATACTTTTTTTGTTCCAGCTTAACTCACTTGAATGAAGCAATGTTGTAAGTCCAGGCTCCAGTTCGCAAAATGCACCAAAGTCCATAATTTTAACAACTTTAACTTTATACATTTTATTTAGCTCATAATTTTCTATATGCTCAAATGGATCTGGAGATAATTGTTTTACAGAACAACCTACTTGTAGTTTTTCTTTATCAACAGAAATGACTTTTAAATCATGTTTTTCACCAATATTAAATACCTCATCAGGATGATTTACTCTTGAATATGATATTTCTTGTAAGTGCACCAATACATCTAATTCATTATTAACATTAAAGAAGCACCCGAATGAGCTATACCCTTTGACCTCTGCTCCTTTAATAATATCCCCAACTTTATATCTCTCAATAATTTTTGCTTTATCCTCTTTTTTAAAAGAAGAAATAATTTCTCTCCTTGACACACAAGCATTTCCTCTAACTTTATCTAATTTAATTAGGGCAAATTTTAAGGGTTCATTCATCAAGTGGCTTATATCTTTTAGAGGTTTATCGCTTATTTGAGAGCCAGGTAAAAACATTAAAGAGCCCGTATCAATATGTTCCACTATACATCCACCTTTACACTTAGTGGTAATTTTACCCATGATTGGTTCGTTTTTTTCATATGCTTCAACTAGTTTATCCCAACCTTTAATTTTTTGAGCTTTACTTGCCGAAACTAAAACTTCTCCATTTTTATCTTCAATTTTTTCTAATAATACAGGAATAGTTTCACCAACTTTTATTTTGTCAATTAGTCCCATTCCTTTTAATTCATTAATATCAAGCACAGGCTCACTTTTTAATCCCTCTACGAAAAGAAAAACAAATTTTTCAGTAATCTTATTGATTTTTCCGTTAATAATTTTTCCTTCTTCAATGTTTACTTTTGATAGCTGACTATTTAATAATTTTTCAAATTCTTGGGAGGCTGGGGTAGATAAACTTTTATATATTTCCATTATTTAGTTAATTTCCTTAAATGTATTTTTACAAAACACGACCTTTTAGTTAAATTTATCATTTTAATCAATAGGAAATAATTAATAATTTATGAGAAAGCAAAAGATAATTTCAATATTTAAAGGGGTTTTTATTAATCATCTGGCTCAATTATAATTAAACTAAGATCTATGATAGGTTAGACTTTTAGTTAATTTCAAAAAATTAGGAAACGAAGTTTTAATAGAATCCTTGTCATGTATAATCCAATCTCCCCCAAATGCTAGGGCGGCAATTGCACTTGTCATAAATACCCTATGATCTTTAAGGAAGTTTTTAATAATTATTTTTTTATTTAAGCTTAAATTTGGATTTCCAAAAATTTTTATCGAATCTTTAGTTGTTATGGTTTTAACTCCTAGATTGTTTAAAATTTTAGCTGCCCATTTAAGCCTAGGACTTTCTTTTTGATTAAGTTCTGAAAGTCCTTTAAAAAAAGAAACTCCTTTAGCTTTAGCTGCAATTAAAAAAATAACTAAAAATTCATCAATTGCACTACTGTTTAAGTGTGATGGACAATTTATCGATTTAAACTTTTTTGAACTCATTATAATTAAATCAGCAATTTTTTCTCCTTTATAAATTTTTATATTTTCAAATTTAATTTTTACACCCATCATTTTTAAAATTTTTATAATTCCTGTTCTTGATGAGTTTATATTCACATTTTTAATTTTAAGTTTTGATTTTTCTGTGAGAGCAGTAAGAACAATAAAAAAAGCACTTGAACTTATATCCGAGGGTATTCTATAATTAAATGATCTTATCTTTTTTTCACCAGAAACTTTTATAATATCGTATCTTTTTTTTTTAATAATCTTTATAGGTAATTTCAAATATTTAAATAAAAGTTCGCTATGATTTCTAGATTTTTTTGCTTTTATTACAGTTTGACCTTTAGTATTAAGAGCTGCTAGCATGATAGCACTTTTGCATTGAGCTGATCCTCTATTTTCAGAATAAATTATAGGTTTAGCTTTTTTTACACCCTCAATAGTAATAGGAAGTTTTCCATTATTACTTTTAAAATTTGCACCAAATTTTTTCAGTGGCTTAATAACCCTAAAAAAATCTCTTCTAGATAAACTATTGTCTCCTTTTATTTTCACTTTTTTATTTGAATGAATCAACAGTCCCATTATTAACCTCGCAAGTGTTCCAGAGTTTCCTGCGTTTAATTTAAGATTATTTTTATATTTGTAGCCATTAAGTCCCAACCCACTTATTTCACAACTATTTTGAAATAATTTTACCTTGATGCCAAGTTTTTTTAGACAATTTAATGTATTCATAACATCCTCAGACTTTAAAATATTAAATGATTTAGATTTACCTATTGCCTGAGAAGCTATCAGTGCCCATCTAATAGAAAGACTTTTATCACCATCAATTTCTATAATTTTATTAAAAGGTTTTATCTTTTTTTTAATTCTTATTTGGTTGGTCATTACAATTTTTTATTTAATTGTAAAAGAGTTTCCAAAATAAGCATTTTTTGCTTCAATGTTTTGAATAAGATTAGTTGGAGTTCCATGAGCAATCACTTTTCCATTATGAATAATTGCAGCTGTATCAACGCACGCGAGTAAATCTCTTGCCTGGTGATCGCATAATATAATCGAAATATTATAATTACTTTGTAAATCAACAATTATTTTCTGTAAGATTTCAATTGTCATAATATCAAGAGCAGCAAAAGGCTCATCTAATAAAAGTATTTTAGGTTCAGAAACTAAAGCAAGAGCAATAACTAATTTTTTTTTCTGACCACCAGACAAGAACTCAGCTTTAATATCTCTAATAGAATCAAGTTCAAATTTTGAAATTAATGCATTAATTTTTTCTTGACGATAACTTAGATTTTTAATTGATATTTCCGATATGGCTTTAAGGTTTTCATAAACTGTTAAATCATGAAAATATCCTCCATATTGAGGTACAAATCCAATTTTAAATCTAAGTGTTCTCTCATAGATAGGATATTTATTTATTTTTTCTGAATTTATAAATATTGAACCATAATTAGGAGAAATTAAGCCTGTAATTAAATTGAAAATCGAAGTCTTACCTGCTCCATTAGGCCCTAGTAATCCAAGTATTTGGCCACTGCTAAGCTGCAAGTTGCAATTATCTAATATTGTTTTTCTTCCATATTTCAGAGATATTTTATCTAAATCCAAAATAGTGTTTTTCTTTTTAAAAGATTTAATTCTAAATTTTTTAATATTTGACATCTTCTTTTATTTCAATTTCAACATTTTTAATATCGTCATCATTATATATATCAATTTTTTTTGTTATCAAATTAATCTTAATTTTATCAGTTTTCATAGAAATTTTTGGTCCTTTAAAAAATATATTTTTTGAAATTTCTATTAGATTATCCTCATAATTAAGCTCTACTTCATCTGATAAGATTATGTTGTTGATATATTTAATTTCAACATTCTCTTTAAATAAAGTATTAAAATTTGATTTATTAAATATTGCCTTATCAGATGTAATAGTAAGAGATGATCTATTTTGACTTTTTATCATTCCAAAAACCTTTTCCATTTCAACTATATCAATATTATCTATAGAATTTATTTTACTGAGTTCAGCAGTAATCATATACATATTTTCTTTATCAAGATTAATTTCATATTTTAAATTTTTTATTAAATCGGTTTCACTTTGTTCTACAGTATCATTTTTTGGAAGGAGAGTATTTTGACTAACTGTTTCTGTGTTTTTAAAATAAATTTTGTAAAACAATAATATGATGATTATCAAAAAAATATAGAGTATTATTTGAATAACTCTTTTCATAAGCTAATCACTTAAGAATATTGATTAGATCATGAATATGGATGACACCAACTGTTTTTCTTTTATTTGTTCTGTTATACACACAAACATTAGTTATTTTTCTTTTATTCATCTTAATTAAAAGATCAGAAGCTAAGGTATTTTCTTCAATAGTAAAAGGCTTTTTAGTCATAATTGTTTTAATTTTAAGATTTTCCACATTTCTTTTTTTTTGCATTAATCTTTTAAGATCACCATCAGTAAAAATACCTGTATTTATTCCAAAACTGTTAATGATAACAATAAAACCTAGTTTTTTTTTATTTAATACTTTAAGAGCCCTTTTCATAATTTCATTTTCTTTTACGAAAGGAATTCGAGCTCCAGTTAACATTAAGTCTGCAGCAGTTTTCAATTTATGACCAAGATTTCCAGCTGGATGAAATTTTTTAAAGTCTAATTTGGTAAAGTTTTTTTCACGCATTACAGCTATAGCCAAAGCATCACCTAAAGATAATTGACTAGATGTGCTAGAAGTAGGGACTATTCCATGTCCAGATTCTTTTACCTCCGGTATGTATAGCTTAACTTTTGAAGATCTGTATAAAATTGATTTTTTGTTTGAGACTATTCCAATTAAATTTATTTTATTTGATTTTGCATATTTGATTATATTCTTTAATTCTTCGGTATTTCCTGAATAACTAATTAATATTAATAAATCCGAACTTGAAATTCTTCCTAGATCACCATGAGAACAATCATTAGCTGAGATAGAAAAAGAGGGGGTACCAACCGAAGATAAAGTTGCTGAAATTTTTGAAGCAATTATTCCACTTTTTCCAACTCCACAAAGCACTACTTTTGATTTACATTTAGCTATTAATTTAACTGCATCATTAAAAGATTTATCAATTGAGTTTTTTAGTTTTTTTAACGACTTTATCTGAAGATCAATTACTTCTTTTCCAATATCATTAATTTGATTTTTCATTTAATGTGACCAAATATCTTCTTTGAATAATGCTAAATCAAGATCAACTCTTGTTTTTAAAAATTTTAAACAACTTTTATATAGTTCAACACGATTTTCTCTTTTAAGAATTTCATTTAACTCATTATGGATTTTATGAAGGTATATTACATCATTAGCGCAATACTTTAATTGAGCAGGTGTTAATTGACCACCAAAATCTGAACTTTGAAATTGTTTGCTTATGTCAACATTGATAAATTCTTTGATTAGAGTTTTAAGTGAATGGTTGTCTGAATATGATCTTGCTATTTTTGATGCAATTTTAGTATCTAAAATATTATTTGTTTCAGTCTTTAGATAATATTTGATGTGACCGATATCAGCTCTCCCGTAATGAAATATTTTCGTTATATTATTATCTGATAAAATTTTGACAAGGTTAGGTGCTTTATAGCTTGTCCTATCGAGTTGAATTATGTGTGCGTCTAAATTACCTGTCGAAATCTGTATTAAGCATAGAGGATCTCTTCTCACATTTAAGCCCATGAATTCACCGTCGACTGCTATTACGTTGCCTAATTTTAAATCATCTGGTAAGTCATTTTTGTGAAGTTTAATATCAATATTCATTTTATAAATATATATATATGAAACCTAAAAATTGTCTAATTTTTGGCGGTAGTGGCCAAATTGGAAGACACTTAATAAGAAAATTAACAAAAAACAATATAAGAGTCACAGTTGTGACTCGTAGTATTCATCAAAAAAGCTATATAATCAAAACTCAAGGAAATGCTGGTTATATTGATATTGTTGAGGCCAACATTTACGACGAAAAAAAATTAAGAGATCTTTTTTCAAAATCAGATGTTTGTATAAATTTAATTGGTATTCTTTTTGAAAAAAAAAGAGGAAATACTTTTTACAATATTCATACTCTTTTTCCATCCTTAATTTCAAAATTATCTAAAGAGTATAAATTAAAAAATTTAATTCATTTATCTGCTCTTGGAATTAATGATGCATTAGACAGCAACTATGCAAAAACTAAATTAGAAGGGGAAAAAAATATTTTACATAATTTTCCTATCTCAATAATCTTAAGACCTTCTATTGTTTATTCGGTAGATGATAATTTTACAACTAATTTTATGACTTTACTGAGTAGACTTCCGATCTTTCCTTTATATTATTCAGGAAAGACAAAATTCACACCAATTCATTGTTCTGATTTGACTGACATAATTTATTATATAATTACAAAAAATATAAATTCAAAGATAATTGAATGTGCTGGACCAGAGGTAATTGATTTAAAGGAAATCATTCAGAGACTATTAAATTTGATTAATAAAAAAAGATTACTATTACCAATGCCATTATCTATAGCCTTTTTTTCAGCCAAGATATTTCAATTATTACCAAACCCTATTCTAACAGAGGATCAATTGAGATTACTAAAATATGATAATGTTTTATCAGGAAAATATAAAAGTAATTTTGATATCGGTGCACCTAGTAAAAGATATTTTAACGAGGAAGTAAAAAAATATGCTTACATGTGGCGGGAAGGTGGACAGTTTTCAACTGAAAAATACTTATTAAAAAATAATAAAGAGAACTAATTAAGCAGATTTAATTTTTTTCTCTATAAATTCTGGGACCTCATCTTTACCTGCCAAATCTTCTTTTTTACCTTTTGGCTGGTAAGCATAAAGTAAATGTAATTTACAATATGAAAAATCCTTTAAGGATAATCTTCCACAAAAGTAAAAATTTTTTTCATCTGGATGTCCTATAGGCCATTTACAAGAGTTCTCATCTAATTCTTCCAGTTGTTTTGGATTCTCAGGCTCAAAATCTTTTTCAATAATTAAAGATTTGAATTTACTTCTCCGGCTCTGTTTTGATTGAGTGTTACTTCTCTCTATAGAACTCTCAAATTTTTTACTAGATGCTGCTGCTCTTGTTTTTATTTTTGCTGAAAGATTGAGTCTATGAGCTTTACCAATTACAGCATTTCTACTAATACCACCTATAATTTCAGCAATTTGACTAGCGGTATTTCCTTTACCCCATAATTCTTTTAACTTAGAAACTTTTTCATCTGTCCAACTCATATTTATCAATATAATGTATATGTTTATATTTAAAACACAATATAGAGTTATTTCGTAAATATTAACAAGAAATTAATGAAACTTATTAACAATTTAGACAATAAATTTAATAGTATTTTTCAATCGATAATTGAATCTATTTAATTTAATTTAAATCAATTTAATAATACTAAAATTAAAAATGAGTTTTCTTACAAAAAATTATAACAGAAAAAAAATTGCTTTTGTTAAAGGTAAAGGCAGCTTTTTATATTCAACTAAGGGAGAAAAATATTTAGATTTTGTTCAAGGAATTGCGGTTAATTCTCTTGGACATGCCAATCCTAAATTAATTAAAACTCTAAATATTCAATCTAAAAGAGTTTGGCACGTATCAAATGCATTTATTATTCCAGAGGGAGAAAAATTAGCAAAAAAAATTGTTCAAAAAACATTTGCAGATTATGTTATGTTTCAAAATAGTGGTGCTGAGGCTACAGAGGCTGCAATAAAAGTTGCTAGAAGATATTTCTATTCAATTGGTAAACCACATAAAAATAGAATTTTATGTATTAAAAATTCTTTTCATGGAAGAACTATTGCAGCAATTTTTGCAAGTGGAAGTAAAAAAATGACCGAGGGATTTGGACCTAAAGTCTCTGGATTTGATCACTTTATATATGGTGATCATAAGTCTTTAAAAAAAAAAATATCTAAAAATACTGCAGCAATTATGATTGAAACTATCATGGGAGAAGGTGGCATTAAAGTCATACCTGACTGGTGTTTAAAAGATTTAAGAAAATTATGTAATCAAAAAAAAATATTATTAATTCTAGATGAAGTTCAGTGTGGTATTGGAAGATCAGGTGATTTTTTTGCTTTTGAAAAATCAAAAGTGAAGCCAGATATTGTTCCAATTGCAAAAGGAATAGGAGGAGGTTTTCCTATTGGTGCAGTTTTAATGAATAAAAAAGTTGCTTCGGGTATGATCGCTGGTACTCATGGTTCAACTTTTGGAGGAAACCCCCTTGCAATGCAAATAGGAAACACCGTTTTTGATATTATTTCTAAAAAAAGCTTTTTAAATAATGTTAAAAAAAATTCAAATTATTTCTTTACTCAATTAAATAATATTAAAAAAAAATATCCAAATATAATTAAACAAGTTAGAGGAAGAGGTTTTTTGATAGGGATACAGCTATTTGAAGATCAAACAAATTTTATTAAAGATTTAATGGATAATAAGTTACTCACAATTAGAGCCGCAGAAAATGTCGTGCGAATTTTGCCGCCATTAAATGTTAAAAAATCTGAACTTGATTTAGCCTTAAAAATTATAAAAAAGGTATGTTCAAGTTATTAATAATTATGAAACATTTTATCAATTTAGAAGATATTCCAGCTAGAGATCTTAGAAAAATATTAATAGATGCTAAAAAAAGAAAAAAAAAAAAGATATAAATTAGCTACTTTACAACCAGATAAGGATATTCCTTTAAAAGGTAAATTGTTGATCCAAATGTTTGAAAAACCAAGCCTTAGAACCAGATTGAGTTTTTATCTTGCTATCAAACAGTTAGGCGGAGGCACAATAACGTTGCGATCTAATGAATTACATCTTGGAAAAGGGGGAGAGTCCTTGGAAGATACAGCAAAAATTCTATCTACTTATGGCGATGGTTTTATGTTGAGAACCAATAGTAATAAAAAGATTGATGATTTTAGGAAATACTTAACAATACCTATTATTAATGGTTTGTCCCCATCTTCACATCCGACACAAGTTTTATCAGATATTTTTACCGTTGAAGAAATTAAAAAAAAATCTATTTCAGAATTAAATATTGCTTGGATCGGGGACTCAAATAATGTTCTTAATAGTTTAATAGCTGCATCAGTAAAATTTTCTTTTAAACTTAGCATTGGTTGTCCAAAAAAATATGAACCGGAAAAATTTATTTTGATGTCAGCCAAAAAAAAAAATAAAAAAATTGTTATTTTTAATGATGCAAAAAAAGCAGCCAAAAATGCGGACGTCATATTCTCAGACAAAGTTATATCTCTTAATGATAAAGTTAATAAAAAAGAAAAAATAAATGAATTTAAAAACTTTAAAGTAAATGAAAATTTACTTAGTTTTGCTAAACAAAACTGTATTTTTTTACATTGTTTGCCTCGCGGCGCAGAGGTAGATGATAAAGTATTTAAAAGTAAAAAATCAAAAGTTTGGTTACAGGCTTTTAATAGAGTTCATGTACAAAAAAGTATTATATTATATTGTCTTGGAAAATTAAGGTAATGGAATTGGATTATCTGAATTCTGATTTAGATATTTTATTACTGATGCTCTATCTTTTTCTTTTCTTAAACCGGCATAAGCCATCTTTGTGCCCTTAATCCATTTACTAGGTTTGAGTAAAAATCCATTTAGTTCTTCGAAATTCCATTCCTTTTCATATGTCGCGAGTGCCTTAGAGTATTTGTAATCACCAATTCCTCCAACTTTTCTACCAACCACATTATATAAAGCTGGACCAATATTATTTTTACCATCTTTAACAATTGAATGACAGGCTGCACATTTTTTAAAAATTTTTTCTCCAGATGCAATATCCCCAAGCGCCATAAGAGCTGCAATATCAACTTTTTTCTCTTCAACGATTGATGTTATAGTCGCTGATGTCGATGACCCTTGCTCAACTTCTACTGAATAACTTGGTGTTTCAGGTTTTTCTACGTAAAATATTGCATCGGAAATCTTGCCGATTCCAATAACTAAAAGTGCAACCAAGAGAACAGCAGCCACAATTTTATTAATTTCAAATGAGTCCATCTTTAGATATATAATTTTAAGAACCTATAACATTAATATTCTAAAATTTCTTATATTTTACTGTACAATTTTGCCCCTCTTTATAATCTAAACAAATATAAATAACCTATGAAAACATTAATAATTATACCATCTAGAATGTCAGCATCTAGATTGCCTGGAAAACCCCTCCTTAAGATTAATGGCCAATCTATTATTTCGCATGTTTTTAAGAGAGCTGAAAGTGCAAATATTGGTGATGTGGTTGTTGCAGCTGAGGATCAGGAGATCGTAGATGAAGTCAAAAGCAACGGCGGAAACGCTATATTAACCTCTAAAAGTCATAAAACAGGTACTGATAGAATTTATGAAGCATTTAACTTATTAGATAAAAAGGATGTCAACTTTATAATGAATATACAAGGCGATGAACCAGATATTGATGCCACTGATATAAAAGCCTTAGATGTGAAGATGAAATTAAATAAATCTCAAATTGGAACACTGGCAGCAAAAATTTATAATGAGGAGATGTACAATAACGAAAATGTAGTCAAAGTTAAAATTAAAGAACCATTTAAAGTAAATTCTTTTCCATTAGCAGAAAATTTTATGAGAAAGTGCAAAGAAAAAGAGAATGTTTACCATCATATAGGTGTTTACTGTTATGAAATGCAAACACTTAAAAAATATATTTCATTAAAACAGTCTAAAAATGAGTTAGAAAATAAATTAGAGCAATTCAGAGCTTTAGACAATAATATGAATATCAATGTTGTATTTGCTAAAAGATCTCCAATTGGTGTAGACACTGAGGAAGATTATCTAGCTATAAAAAAAATAATGAAATATAAATAATTATGAGTAAAATTTATTTTCAAGGCACCTATGGAGCCTATTCTCATTTAGCTTCATTAGCTATTGATCCAGATGCGGAAATTATTCCATGTAAAACTTTTGATGAATGTTTTTTAAAAGCATCTGATGAAAAAAATTCAAAAATCGTTGTGCCTGAATCCAATAGAATTACAGGTAACATTGGAATTGAGTATTTAATCTTTAAATATCGTTTAAATATTTATTCGGAATATTTTCAAAAAATAGAACATAATTTATTAGGCCAGCCAGGCTCTAAAATAAGTGATATTAAAAATGTATTTTCCCACGCTCAAGCATTATCACAGTGTTCTCAATTTATAAAAAAAAATAATTTAAATGAACATATTAGAGCTGACACAGCTGGTTCAGCTGAAATGATTTCAAAAAATAAAAAAAAAGATGAGGCTGCTATTGCATCTACTTTGAGCGCTGAAACTTATGGTTTAGATATTATAAAAAAAAATATTGAAAATGAGCCAGGAAATTTAACTAGATTTTTAGTAATGGGCAAAGATTTAGTACAACCAGAATTCAAAGAAAAAAAATACATTACATCTTTTTTATTTAAATTAAAAAGTAAGCCTGCAGCTCTTTATCAATCTCTAGGTGGATTTGCTATTAATGGAGTTAATTTAACTAAATTACAAAGTTATCCCGAAAAAAATTCTTTCGATTCATTCTTTTTTTTATGTGATCTTGATGGACACATTGAAGATAAAAAAGTTCAGAAATCATTAGAAGAGCTGGGTCTTCATTGTCAAGATTTTCATGTTCTAGGTGTATTTGAAGCAGACTCAGTAAGGGATAAAAAATCATAATCTTTTATTGTAGATTGGAAAACAATACTGCTATAATAGTTTTGGAGGCTAGAGGTGAATGCTGCTTGAACCCGACCAGATCTTAACGGAAGCAGTCGTAGAGACAGTTATTCAGGTTCTAGTCT
>MDTG01137842.1_pt1 | contig 12829 bp, 10 predicted proteins | sample 811421 | NCBI WGS metagenome assembly MDTG01 (sample SAMN05326645, study PRJNA326480) | marine metagenome | isolation source: seawater | place: Pacific Ocean: South East | collected 2011 | reverse complement strand
GATAAGGTCGTGTTCTTGAGTAAACAATTCTTTTTGGAGCTTAATTTTATCTTTGATGAGAAGATCGTTAGTGATGTGTTGGATACTGTTGCCTTTATGTTCAAGTTCTGCAAGTTTTTGACGTGCTGCATCTATGGTGGTTTTAGGTATTCCAGCAAGAGTAGCGACTTGAAGGCCATAACTTTTATTAGCGGCGCCTGGCTTTACCTTGTGTAAAAACACTATCCCTTTTTCATGTTCGATCGCGTCGAGGTGCATGTTTACAACGTTTCTATAGTCCTCAGCAAGGCTCGTTAATTCAAAGTAATGTGTGGAGAAGAGCGTACACGCTTTTATGCTTTTGGCAATTGAAACAGCAATAGCCCACGCAAGTGAGAGCCCGTCAAAGGTGCTGGTGCCTCGGCCGATTTCATCCATTATTACAAGGCTGTTCTGAGTTGCGTTGTGCAAGATATTTGCTGTTTCGGTCATCTCCACCATAAATGTCGAACGACCGCCAGCAATATCATCGGAGGAGCCGATCCGTGTAAAAATTCGGTCAATGTGCCCAATGGCTGCAGATTCCGCAGGAACGTAACTCCCGCATAACGCTAATAGAACGATTAGGGCTGTTTGGCGCATGTAGGTTGATTTGCCGCCCATATTCGGCCCGGTGATGATTAATAAATTGTTACTGTCATTTAGCAAGGTATCATTAGGTATGAAGTCGATCGAAGTCGGATGCTCGACTATTGGGTGTCGGCCATCAACAATGCTTATCTCTTTGCCGTCATGAAGTGAAGGCTTACAATATTCAAGCGTGACAGATCGTTCCGCAAGATTCGTTAATGCATCTAACCGGCAAATAGAGTTTACGCTGAAGATCAATGCATCTAGCTTCTTAACTAGCAGTTCAACTATATCTTCATAAAGAATTTTCTCACGACTCAGCATTTTGCTTTTAGCACTCAGTACTTTATCTTCGAACAACTTTAGCTCTGGAGTTATGAAGCGTTCAGCATTCTTGAGTGTTTGGCGACGTTGGTATTCAGGAGGAAGTTCAGCGTTAAAATTACTTTTAGTAATTTCGATATAATATCCGTGAACTCTATTATAACTAACTTTAAGATTCGCGATCCCGGTCCTAATTCGCTCACCCTTTTCCAACTTAATAAGAAAATCACCGGCGTTCAAACTTAGTGCTCTTAGCTCATCAAGTTCATCGTCGTAGCCGTCGGCGATGACGCCACCCTCACGAATTAAAACTGGTGGACTCTCTTTGATTGCTCGAGTGAGCAGTTGCTCTTCATCTGGGAAAGAGGATATTTCTTTCGCTATTTCTGCAACTACATTCGACTTTATTTCCCTCAGGATTGTTTGTAGTTCTGGCAGATGGCTTAGACCATCCCGAAGGCGAGCGAGGTCGCGAGGACGACATGACCGTAGACCAATTCGTGCAAGGATACGCTCTAAGTCACCAATACCCTTCAGTGTTTTTGAAATATCCTCATATTTCCTAAAGTTTATTATGTTATCGATAACCTCATGCCGGCGCGCAATTTTTTTACGATCTCGAAGTGGGCGATTCAACCATCGAGCTAAAGTCCGACTGCCCATTGGTGTTGCCGTCTTGTCCATCACAGATATTAAGGTATTCTCTCGTCCTCCGGTAAGATTGATTTCTAGTTCTAAATTGCGGCGGGTCGTTGCATCAATAACAACACTGCTATCTAAGTTTTCAATTTTGATACTTGTGATGTGGCTTAATTCACCCTGTTGAGTTTCTTTTAAATACTGCAAGAGACATCCCGCCGCAGCTAAAGCAGAGTCGAGATTCTCGCATCCGAATGAAGCGAGAGTCTGCGTTTTAAAATGCTGGTTTAAGAATAAGTGAGCGTTGTTAAGATCGAAATCCCAGTCCGGCCTATGTCGTATTGCTCTACACCTTATCTGTTCACCTATTTCTGTAAGATATTCGGGGATAAGTATCTCGGAAGGCCTCAACCGTTCAGCTTCAGAAAAAAGAGAAGTTAAGTTATCCACTTCGACCAAGACGAACCGACCGCTACTTAAGCTAACCGATGCAATACCAAACGGTCCATTTGCTCCATTTTTAGAAAAAACTGATAACAGACTAGAGTCAATGTGCGTATTTAATAGCGCCTCGTCGCTGAGAGTCCCGGGAGTTATCGTTCTTACAACTTTTCGCTCAACTGGGCCTTTGGCTTTGCTGGGGTCGCCGATTTGTTCACCTACTGCGATGCTCTCGCCAGCGGCAACTAAGGTCGCGAGATATTTATCAGCGGCATGAAATGGAATTCCGCACATAGGGACGGGCTGGCCTGCAGATTTCCCTCGGGAGGTGAGTGTTATGCCGAGAATTTTAGAGGCGAGTTCAGCATCGTCATAAAAAAGCTCATAAAAATCGCCCATTCGATAAAAAAGAAGTTCGTTGGGGTGTTGGGCTTTGATACTAAGGTATTGCTGCATCATTGGGGTGTGCATATCTTGCTGAGATGACTTGTTCAACTCGGGTTCCATATTGTTATAGGTATTTGGTTCAGCGTAAACTTAGGTTATCAAATGGTACACAGTGGTGGTAGTTTAAACTCGAGTTTTTTATAAAACGCTCAAGAGTTCTGATATGGATGATAAGGTTATTAAAAGCGACAGAGAGGATCTTGGTAAAGTGCTTGGTTTAGTTGCTGAGGCTTTAGTTGATCGGGGGATTCGAATAGTAACAGCCGAATCTTGCACGGGTGGGGGTATTGCTTCGGCAATAGTTTCGATTCCGGGGAGTTCTTCATGGTTCGAAAGCAGCTATGTGGCATATTCTAATGACGCAAAGCAAAGAATGCTTGGCGTAGATCCTGCACTTTTTATGCCTCATCGGGCTGGGGCAGTGAGTCAGGAGGTCGTTAAACAGATGGTCGTCGGTGCTATTGAGGCTAGCGGCGCTGATATAGGATTATCCGTCAGCGGGATAGCTGGGCCGAGCGGAGGTACGAAGGATAAGCCTGTCGGAACGGTTTGGATCGCTTGGAAGCATGGCGCGAATGAGCGATCAGATTGCTTCTTTTTCTCAGGGGGCAGAGATGAGGTTCGAGATTCCGCGGTGATTGCTGCGCTTGCTGGTGTTTTGGATATACTTAATTTGTGTGAAGTTAGTTAAAGGAACAAGCACATTTGCCAATATACTGTTTGTACATACAGTTATTTTATGATTTAATTTATACTGAACAAATATACAGTAAAACAGTAGGGGATTATGAAATTGCGAGCTTAGGCCATATGGCATGATGCTGGCAAAACGTCGATTACAGTTCGTTTGATTATTGAATGAAGGTGAGGAATAAAAATGGTCGAAGATAATAGTAGCAAAGAAAAAGCGCTTTCCGCAGCTTTGACTCAGATTGAAAGGCAATTTGGGAAAGGCTCTATGATGCGTATGGGCGACAATGAGAGGGAGGCGATCCCTGCAATTCCGACAGGATCCCTAGGCCTAGACGTGGCGCTCGGGATAGGGGGGCTTCCCAGAGGACGCATCGTAGAGATTTACGGTCCAGAATCGTCAGGTAAGACTACGCTAACATTACAGGTAATTGCAGAGGCTCAAAAGGCCGGAGGAACATGTGCGTTTATTGATGCTGAACATGCATTGGATCCGATATATGCGGAGGCCTTAGGGGTCGATGTGGATAATTTGCTGGTAAGCCAGCCGGATACTGGAGAACAGGCGTTAGAAATTTGTGACATGGTGGTTCGCTCCAGTGCTCTTGATGTGGTCGTTATAGACTCCGTCGCGGCGCTAACTCCAAAAGCTGAAATTGAAGGCGATATGGGCGACACTCATATGGGTTTACAGGCTAGGCTTATGTCTCAAGCGCTGAGGAAGATGACAGGAAACATAAAAAACTCGAACACTCTGGTTATCTTCATCAATCAAATTAGAATGAAAATTGGTGTGATGTTTGGCTCTCCGGAGACGACTACAGGCGGCAATGCTTTAAAGTTTTATTCTTCCGTACGGCTTGATATTCGCAGAATTGGTTCAATTAAGGAGGGTGATGAGGTTGTTGGAAACGAGACGAGGGTGAAGGTAGTAAAAAATAAAGTAGCGCCTCCCTTTAGGCAAACAGAATTCCAAATCATGTATGGTAAAGGAATACATCGCCTAGGAGAGATTATCGACCTTGGTGTGAAACTCAATTTGATAGACAAGTCGGGCGCTTGGTATGCTTATAAAGGCGATAAGATTGGTCAGGGTAAGAAAAACGCCTCGATCTATTTAGAGGAAAATATCGCGTTAGCTGAGGAGCTAGAAGCGTCTATACGAAATGAGTTGCTTGCAGATCCTCGAAAAACAAAGGGACTTGAAGAAGATGCTCTAAAAGAGAAAGAGATTCCCGCTAATGACGACATAGTGGTTTTAGCAGATGTAAAGTAACAAAAGGATGGACACTGTTAGTTTACGTAGGAAAGCAATGGATGCTCTCGCAAGGCGAGAGCATTCTTTTTTTGAGCTCAGGAAAAAGCTAAAAGACAAGTATCCAGAGGCTGAAGAAAGTCAAATTCAATTTGTACTACAACGATTAAGAAGTCAGAACTTACAGTCTGACGCTCGGTTCACTGAAAATTTTATTCGCTATCGAAAAAGTAAAGGGTTCGGTTTCTACCACATCAAAAATGATCTTTTGGGCCGCGGTGTCGGTAGAGATCTAATAGACGATATGCTGAATATTCGTGACGATGACTGGATTGAGCTTGCAACGAGCCTAGTAAATCGAAGGGGCGCCTTGTTAGGGGCATTCTCTTTTGGCAGTAGTGAGTATCATAAGCTGGCTAGGCTTTTAAAATCCCGAGGATTTCCAAGTGCCGTAAGTAGTGAGATATTGAAAGCGTATATTTTTGAACATGGGGAAAAAGGTTAGTATGCCTCAGAACAGGAATAGTCCTCGAAATTTTAGGAGCGTGAACCTTTGATCACAAAGCCTTTTGACTTTATCGCAGTGATACTAGCATTTATTGGGCTTGTGGTTTGGCTCGAAAGAGCTTATTTCAAAAGATTTTTTTCTATATTCCCCGCAATCGTTGTCATACTCTTTGGGTCGATGGCTCTGTATACGCTTGGGCTCTGGGAGTTTAACGACGGGATAAAAGCGGCAAGAGAATCCTTGCGCGATAATTTGATTCCAGCGATGTTATTTTTAATGAGTTTAACGTTTGATTTTAATTTGTTGCGCTCTCTGGGCTGGAAGTTAATTGCTTTGAACTTAGGTGCAATTATCTCTGTAGCTGTAAGTTTCGTTGTTGGTTATAGTCTAATGCATCGGTTATTAGGAGCTGACGTTGGAAAATCCTTTGGGGTAATGGCAGCCGGTTGGACCGGTGGGACGCAAAACTTTGTTGCGGTTAAAGAAGCGTTAAATGTAAGTGACGAAGCCATGACCTATACCCTTTTGATGGGTGCGTTTTGTTATTCTTGTTGGCTTGTCGTAATACTATCGCTGAAATCTTTTCAAAAAAAGGGTGATCGGTTTTTAAGAGCCGCTGATTTAAATCTTGATAAGATGTCCGCTACGGGGCACACCATTCATTCACAGGTGGGGTTTGACATGGAATCGCTCATGATAACCCTGGGCCTTTCATTTTTTGTTGCGAGTTTGAGTAACAATTTGGGGTCTTTTTTCGCTTCTTTTGAGGTGTTCACGCCGATGATTTGGGTGGTCATTATTTCTTCTTGTTGCGGTGTTATTGGGTCTTTTTCGCCTTTGAGAAAAATTTCAGGTGTTGAGCATGTTTCCGGAATAATGCTGTATATAATTGTTGCTTTAATTGCCGCTGAAGTTAGTCTGTTTACATTAATCAATGCGCCTATTTATATTTTTACAGGCTTCCTTATCTTATTCGTGCACGCTGTAATTTTATTAATAATCGCTCGAATTTTGCGTGTTAACCTTCTTATGGTTGGGCTTGCATCAATCGCTAGTATTGGTAGCGCACCGTCGGCGGTGATTGTTGGTGCCGCGTATGGCAAAGGATATGCTCAGGTGGGAATAATTATGGCTCTTTTGGGTTCTGTTTTAGGAAGTCTAGTCGGGTTTTCGGTGGGAATGATTCTGTCATAGAGCCCTTCCAAATGCGCCGTTATCTTTTGATATCAGTGTATAATGAGCGGCTTAATAACTTCGCCTAAAATCTTGTATATGGGAGATCGCATGATCCTTGTTAAACCTTTCCGTGGTCTTCGTCCTCGGCCAGAACTTGCCTCAGTTGTTGCGTCTGAGCCCTATGATGTAGTCAGTCGAGAGGAGGCTCTTGAGGAAGCTAAGGGAAATTCTCTTAGCTTTTTTCACATTAATAAGCCAGAGGTTGGGCTGTCCCCAGAGGTGAATCTCTACAGTGAAGCAGTCTATGAAAAAGGGCGAGATAATCTTTGTCGCTTTGTTGACGAGAGAACGCTTGTTCGCGATCAAGAAGAAAGATTTTATGTTTATAAGCAGGTCATGAAAGGACATTCTCAAGTCGGAATAGTGGTAACAGCTTCCCTAGATGCGTATGAAAAAAATCTAATAAAAAAACACGAATTTACGAGACCAGCTAAGGAAAACGATCGCGTAGCGCACATGGACGCATTGAATGCTCAGGTCGGCCCAGTGTTTCTCACATACAGAGCGCGTGAAGAAATAAATGTTTTAGTTGAAAAAATTTTAGATGAGGTGCCTGAAAATGACTTCGTTGCGAGCAACAATGTGCGGCACATATTTTGGGTTGTAAAAGGTGCTGAGGAAATTAGTTGTCTTGAGGGGGCTCTTAATTCACTTGATACACTTTACGTGGCTGATGGTCATCACCGATCAGCCGCAGCAGCGCGCGTCCGGCAGCTACGAATGAAGAGTAATCCACATCACAATGGTAATGAATCATATAATTATTTTCTTTCAGTGTTGTTCCCTCACGATCAAATGCAAATTCTGGACTACAATAGAGTGGTGATGGATTTGAATGGTATGTCTGCACGAGGGTTTTTAGGGGAACTTGCCGTTAACTTTGACGTAACTGGCATTGGAGAGAGTAGCAAGCCACGATCTGCAAATGAGTTTCATCTTTATCTCGATCGTTCTTGGTATAGGCTACAAGCCAATGGAGGTTTGATCGAAAAGATTAACTTTGATGATCAAGTTGCTAGTCTTGATGTTTCAATATTGCAAGACTGGATATTGGGTCCGCTTTTAGGAATTGAGGATCAAAGAACCGATAGTAGAATTGATTTTGTAGGTGGTATTCGGGGCATTAGTGAGCTCGAAAAACGAGTAGATTCAGGAGAATGCGCTGCGGCTTTTGCGTTGTTCCCTACTCGAATAGATGATTTACTTCGTGTTGCGGATGCTGATAAGGTCATGCCTCCTAAGTCAACTTGGTTTGAACCGAAGTTAAAGAGTGGTCTCGTTACACATATTTTAGATTAATTGCTCCTTTCGGAATTGTCGTTAAAGGCTGTCACACAGAGGAGGTTAAATTCCCCTGTGTGACTTCGCTCAGCTTGCGGCGCTTTGCGCCGTATTTGCGGAGTACAACGTCGGTTTCGTGCTGGTGATTTTTATTGTTTTTGGCCTCATGGCTTCGGGAATAATGCGGACAAGATCTATATGAAGTAACCCGTTAACTAACTCCGCTCCGGTAACTTCTACATGGTCTGCTAATTTGAAGCGTCGCTCGAAATTACGCGCAGCGATTCCTTGATGCAGAAAATTTTGATTGTCGGTATTGGTTTCTTTTTCGCCGACCACGGACAACGTTTGTTGTTCAGACTGTATTTTAATTTCATTTTCTTTGAATCCAGCCAGTGCCATTGTTATTTTATACTGATCGGTGCCCGTTAGTTCTATGTTGTAGGGTGGGTAGCTGGGTTGGTTTTCGTTTTTATTTGCATTTTCAAACAGTGCAGTTAAATGATCAAAGCCAATGGTAGATCTATAGAGTGGTGCAAAATCAAAAGTACGCATAGTCATATCCTTCCTTATTAAGCAATATGTTTTTAAGTGAGCCCATCGAATTGATCGAGCTATTGTTGGACCCCAATTGAGCGTCCTGCCCTATTTAATATAGACTGCAAAGGAAATTTCAAGGCTGAATTCTGATTTTTTCAATCTGTGATTTAGATCATTAACATCTCCATAAAGTCACTTACTGGTGTTGTCTCAAGCTGTTCCTGACTAGCACACAATTTGAAAATTTCGTCGCACCGACTTGTTGGGAATCGAGTACGCAGGTTCGACTTGAATTTTTGTTCAAGCATTGGTATCCCTTCCTTTCGTCTTTTTTTATGTCCCACAGGGTAATTGATCTCGATAACTTCACTTTTTGTGTTGTCATTGAAGTAAACCTGCAGTGAATTAGCGATGGATCGTTTATCTGGTTCTAGATATTCCTGCGTGTACGTGGGATGTTCATGAATCTCCATCTTTAATCGTAGTTCATCTATCAGCGGATTGTTTTCATGGAACTCGTCCTCGTAATTTTCTGCAACAAGGTCGCCAAAAATAAGTGGTACGGCAATCATATATTGTAGGCAGTGATCACGATCTGCGGGGTTATTTAATGGACCTGATTTACTGATTATGCGTATTGCTGATTCATGCGTATGAACGACAATTCTTTCTACCTCGTGCAAACGGTTTTTTACAATAGGATGTAATTTGACAGCGGCTTCGGCTGCAGTTTGTGAATGAAATTCTGCCGGAAAGGAGATCTTAAATAGGATGTTTTCCATTACATAGGTCCCGTATTTTTGATCGAAAACAAATGAGTTTCCTGCAAAAGAGACGTCATAAAAGCCCCAGGTTTTCGCAGATAAGACGCTTGGGTACCCGATTTCGCCACGCATTGTTAGATCTGCAAGACGGACAGCGCGTGACGTAGCATCTCCGGCGGCCCACGATTTTCGGGGTCCCGCATTAGGGGAGTGCCGATATGTTCTGAGACTTGAGCCGTCTAACCAGGCTTGGGATACGGCATCGATAATTTGCTGTCGGCTGCCCCCAAGCATCTTTGTAATTACAGCAGTCGATGCAACTCTAACCAAGAGAACATGACAGAGGCCTACACGATTAAAGCTATTCTTAAGCGCAATGACCCCCTGTATCTCATGGGCTTTTATCATGGCTGTAAGAACATCCTTCATGAGCAGAGGAGATTTTCCTGCCGCGATATTCTTTTGTGAAAGATGATCAGCCACGGCTAAGATTGCGCCTAAATTGTCAGATGGGTGGCCCCATTCTGCAGCTAGCCATGTATCGTTGAAATCGAGCCAGCGTATAGCGCAGCCGATATCCCAGGCAGCTTTTATGGGGTCAAGTCTAAATTGAGTTCCCGGTACACGAGCTCCGTTTGGGACGATCGTGCCCTCAACAATCGGACCGAGTAGTTTGGTGCACTCTGGGAAATCAAGAGCTAAAAGGCCACAGCCGATAGTATCCATCAAGCAATTACGGGCAGTATCGTACGCGTCTAAAGACTGTATATCGAAATCACAGACGTAGTCTGCAATATCGCTGAGAACCTGATCTGGCTGGGGTCGGCTGTTAATTTCTACGTTGGAGGACACTTTTATTCCTTTTTTAAAATAATTTAGGTAGCCATCGATCAATAATGGCTAGCGATTTTCGATTGAAATCCACTCATTGCTTTCAGGACCGTGATAGTTGGCACTGGGGCGAATAATGCGATTGTTGTCTCGCTGTTCTTTGACGTGTGCTGTCCAGCCCGTAATACGAGAAATAACAAAAATTGGCGTAAATAGCTTGGTGGGTATATTCATGAACCGGTAGGCGGACGCATGGAAAAAGTCGGCATTACAAAAAAGACCTTTTTCACGAAGCATTACCTGTTCGCAGCGCTCGGAAATAGAGAATAGGGATTGATCGCCTACATTCTCTCCCAGTCTTTTTGACCACTCTTTTATAATCGCGTTTCTTGGGTCAGAAGAGCGGTAAATTGCGTGCCCAAATCCCATTATTTTTTCTTTTCTTTCAAGCATGCCTAGAATCTTTTCTTCGGCCTCGGCTGCTGTTCCCCAATTTTCGATCATTTCCATTGCGGCTTCGTTTGCTCCCCCGTGCAGTGGTCCCCGTAATGTTCCAATTGCTGCGCAAACACAGGAGTGCATATCTGAGAGGGTAGAGGCGCAAACGCGAGCGGCAAACGTCGAAGCGTTGAATTCATGCTCGGCGTAGAGAATTAATGAGGTGTTCATCGCTTCGCTAAATAATGCAGAGGGGGCGTCATCGGACAACATATGAAGGAAATGTTGTCCGATCGTTTTGTGCTCTGACTCGGTGTCAGTTTGTTTGCCTTTGTGCGAAAAATTGTACCAGTAGCAAATTATACTCGGCATTACAGCTAACAGTCGATTGATAACCTTGTCTTGGTCTTCAAAACTACCCTCCATTTCAAGATTGCCGAGTGCCGAACAACCTGTACGCATTACGTCCATTGGGTGTGCCGATGCGGGTATTCTTTCCAGGACATCCTTTAATTGCCCTGGTAAGGATCGTAACGAACCCAATTCATCGAGATAATTGTTAAGCTCAGTTCGTGTTGGAAGGCGGCCTTGAAGAAGTAAATAAGCTACTTCTTCGAACGTAGCAAAGTTTGCAAGGTCGTTTATGTCGTAACCTCGATAGGTTAGACCGGACCCGGTTTTTCCGACGGTACACAAAGCAGTATCACCAGCCACTTGTCCCCTCAGCCCCGCGCCAGTCAATTCTTTTTGACTCATTTCTGATCTCCTTCGGCTTGTTGCATTTAATCTTCAGTTTCGTAAAACAATGAATCCAGCTTTTTTTCGTAATCGTGATAGCCTAAAACGTCGTAGAGTTCCTCTCGTGTTTGCATCGCTGTGATTACCTCATTTTGACTGCCGTTCGAAGTGATTGATTGATAAACATTTAGAGCAGCTTGATTCATTGCCCGAAAAGCCGAAAGCGGGTAAAGGACCATGTCGACACCCTGTGCACTGAGTTCCTGGCAACTAAACAAGGGCGTTTTGCCGAATTCAGTGATGTTAGCGAGTATTGGAACAGGTACAGCTTCCGCAAAACTTTTATATTGATCGAGAGTGGTTATTGCCTCTGGGAAAATTGAGTCGGCTCCAGCCTCAACGCAAGCAATACATCGTTCAATGGCTTTTTCTAATCCCTCGGAAGCTAACGCATCCGTTCGAGCCATGATGACGAAGTCTTCATCAGTCCTCGAGTCTACGGCAGCTTTGATTCGGTCTACCATTTCAGCGCTACTCACAATGGTTTTATTTGGGCGATGTCCGCACCGTTTCTGTGATATTTGGTCTTCGATATGGATCGCTGCGGCTCCGGCTCGCTCCATCGAGCGGATTGTTCGTGCGATATTAAAAGCCCCCCCCCAACCAGTATCGATATCGACTAATAATGGCAAGTTTGTTGCACCTGTGATGCGTTCTACGTCAGTTATGACATCATTCAGGGAAGTCATACCTAGATCGGGCACGCCAAGCGAGCCATTAGCTACCCCCGCTCCAGATACATACAATGCTTTATGGCCCGCAGTTTCGGCCAGCATTGCAGAGTAGGCATTTATCGCGCCAACGATCTGTAATGGCTTTTGATCGATTAGTTCTTGTCTGAATTTCTTGCCAGGTGATAGTTTATGTTGCACTGGTGCTCCTTGAGTCTGCTCAAAAAAGATTTAAAACCTCATGGGGATAAGTTTGCTAGAAGTTCATGCCTCGCGTTTGATATATGCCGCCTCATTAACAAGTCAGCCAGCTCTGAGTCTTTTTTCTCTATCGCATCTACAATTTGTGTGTGTTCTGTCAGAGCTATGTGTGGTCGTGAGGGGCTAGTGTTGGGTTGCAATCTGTACAATTGCAGAAGTTGGTAAAGGTCGTGACATAAAAGTTGGAAAAGCTGCGCGTTGCCAGAAACTTTAACGATTGAAGAGTGGAGATCTAGGTCTCCTTTTTTTAAAGGGGTAAGATCTCCATTGTTCTGAGTCATCCGCAACTGCTGCTTTGCTATTATTGACCTCAGAGCGAGGCAGTCTGATGTCGTGGCATTCGTTGCCGCCAATTTGCATGCGAGCCCTTCAAGTGATTCTCTAATTTCATATATTTCAATAATTTGAGCAGGTTTTATATAACTTACTTTAGCACCTGCATTTGGTTTTATTTCAACAAGTTTACATCCCTCTAGCTGTCTCAATGCCTCTCTGAGAGGACCGCGCCCAATTCCGTATCTCTGGCAGGTGTTATTTTCGCTAATTTTACTTCCGGGCGATAATTCGCCGTTTAAAATAGCGCTTCGAATTATTTGGAATGCAGATTCCGCGTTGTTGGGGGTTGTGTTGGAAAGCATGATTATATTTTTGTCTACAATAAAGGATAAATTATATCGATATTTCTATATTTATACAAAAATTTTGTGCTTTTGTTGACAAAATATTTTAAAAATTAGTATTGTGATTGTGTCTAGACTAAGAATTAAATTAATTCAGAAGAGCAATATTATAGGTGCGCAAAGCGACCGTACACTTACCTATAAATCCGTATTTTTTAGAGCGGTTCACTTGTTAGGCAACGTACAACCGAAGGTTTCGGTTATGGAATGCTCGTGAAGCGCTACTTCATAGCGGTTTTACGAGTAAAAGAGTTTTGTTTAAATATTGCTAATTCAATGAAAACGCCCAGTAATACGCCACGACGCATCAATTTCACGAAAAAAACAGGAGATTGAATTAAGGTGAGTTCAGTGATGCCGGTTAAGACGTTAAGTGTAATTATTCCGTCGCTTAATGAGGGTAATTCTTTACGAGT
>MDTG01042223.1_pt1 | contig 12829 bp, 10 predicted proteins | sample 811421 | NCBI WGS metagenome assembly MDTG01 (sample SAMN05326645, study PRJNA326480) | marine metagenome | isolation source: seawater | place: Pacific Ocean: South East | collected 2011 | reverse complement strand
TTAGATGAAATGGTTACTATTGCTAAAGAAATGGAACGGACTAAGTTTAAAATTCCTTTATTAATCGGTGGAGCTACAACAAGCAGAACGCATACTGCTGTTAAAATAGAAGAAAATTATTCTGGGCCAACCATACATGTTATTGATGCTTCGCGAGCAGTAGGTGTTGTGAGTAAACTTATGAATTCAGATGAAAAAGAAAAATATATTGAAGAAGTTCGAACTGATTTCAAAGTTATTAGAAAAACTCGTGCTCAAAAAATAGCAAAACCAAATCTTAGTATTAAATTAGCACGTCAAAGAAAATATGTTATTGAATGGGATAAGTTTGAAACGCCTGTTCCAAATTTTGAAGGAGTAAAGGTTTTAAAAGATTATCCATTAGACAAACTCGTTAAATATATTGATTGGTCGCCATTTTTTCATGCATGGGAATTTAAAGGGATTTATCCAGGAATACTCAAAAATGAAAAATATGGAGTTGAAGCTCAAAAACTCTTTCATGATGGTAAGTCTTTATTAAATCGTATAATAAAAGATAAATTACTTACAGCTAATGCAGTATTTGGTATTCATCAGGCTTATGCAAAAGATGAAAAAGTATTTACTGGGGATTTTGAATTTAATTTTCCACGACAAACAGTCGATAAAGGTGAAAGTAAATCTAATTACAGCCTGGCTGACTTTATCAGTCCAAATAAGGATTATATTGGTTCATTTGCAGTTACAACAGGTCATGGGTTGGAAAAAATTGTTAAAGAATTTGAAGATTCAAATGACGATTATAATTCTATAATGGCAAAAGTTCTTGCAGATCGTTTAGCTGAAGCTTTTGCAGAACATCTCCATGAAAGAATACGAAAAGAATTTTGGGGGTATGCTAAAGATGAAAATTTAAATGATAAAGAGCTAATTAATGAAAAATATCATGGTATTCGACCTGCGCCAGGCTATCCCGCATGTCCTGATCACAGAGAAAAGGATACAATTTGGACATTACTTGATGTTGAGAATAATACTGGAATATCACTTACGGAAAATAGGGCAATGTTCCCAGCTGCTTCAGTTAGTGGTTGGTATTTTTCCCACCCTGATTCAAGATATTTTAGCGTAAGTAAATCAGACTAATTATAAATTTTTGAACAATTATGAAAGATAATTTCACACTTGCCAAAGAAACTGCAATAAAGGCAGGCGTATTAATATTAAAATATTTTAATGCAGATTATGAGATTCAAAATAAAAGTTACAATAATCCTGTAACAACTGCAGATAAAGAAGCTGATAAATTAATTAAAAAAAATCTTTTAGCAGCAAATCCAAATTATGGCTGGCTATCAGAAGAAACAAAAGATTCTCCAGATCGTCTAGAAAAAAAATTTGTTTGGGTAGTTGATCCAATTGATGGAACTAAAGAATTTATTAAAGGTATACCAGAATTTGTTGTGAGTATAGGTTTAGTGAAAAATGGAGAACCTGTAGTTGGTGTAATTTATAATCCTATAACAAAAGAAATTTTTTCTGCTAAAAAAAATGGTGGATCATTTTTAAACGATAGAACAGTTAAATGTATTGCAAAAGAAAATATATCAGATATGATTTTACTAAATAGTAGAACTGAAACAAGAAATAGACTCTGGGCTCCGTATGAAAATTTTTTCTATAAATTAAAACCAATAGGATCAGTTGCATATAAGCTAGCCCTTGTAGCAGCAGGAAAGGCAGATATTTTTGCGACTTTAAAGCCAAAGAATGAATGGGATATTTGTGCGGCACATTGTATAATTAATGAATCTGGTGGTAAACTTATAGATCTTGATGGTAATTCTAGAATTTATAATTTAAAAAATACAAGAATTGCTCCTGGGATTATTGCAGGTGGAGAAGATGCAGTTAAAAAAGTTTCTTCAATTATTAAAAGGGTATGAATTTAATTTCAAAAGAAATTGAACAATATTGTCTAGACCAATCTCAAGCTGACTCCGGCTTATTAAAAGATCTAGTTAATAAAACCTTTAAAGAAGAAAAAATCCCACAAATGCTTTCCGGCCCATTAGTGAGTGGTTTATTACAACTTCTTATTAAAGTTACTGGAGCAAAAAATATATTAGAGATTGGGATGTTTACTGGATATAGTACATTAAAAATGGCTGAAGCTTTACCTGAAGATGGTGAAATTCATACATGTGAACTTATGGAAAAACATGTTAAAACTGCAGAAAACTGGTTTAAAAAATCTAATGATGGTTATAAAATAGTGATCCATCAAGGTAAAGCAATTAATCAATTAGATACATTTAAAATTGGCTCTTTTGATTTAATATTTATTGATGCAGATAAAATAAATTATCCTGAGTATTATCGACGAAGTACAGCTTTATTAAAAGTAGGTGGGATTTCAGTACTAGATAATATGCTATGGAATGGAGAGGTTTTAAATCCGAAAGATGATAACGCAAAAGCGCTAAGAGAAACAGCGCAACTAATCAAAAATAATCATAGATTAGAGTCACTTCTTTTACCTGTTAGAGATGGTATATTAATATATAGAAAACTATAATTTAAAATTTAACAATGAATGAAATACCAAAAGATGCAATAAAATGCCTAGATAAAGGATTTGTACGCCTTGTTGATTGCATGGGTGGAGATGATGCTATTGTACAGGCTGCTAGAGTTAGTTATGGTAAAGGCACAAGTAAAGTATCTCAAGATCGCGGCTTAATTCGATATCTTATGAGACATAGACACACAACTCCATTTGAAATGGTTGAGTTTAAATTTCACTGCAAAATGCCAATATTTGTAGCACGACAATGGGTTCGACATAGAACAGCAAATATCAATGAATATTCTCTTCGATATTCTGAGGCTAGGGATGAATTTTATTATCCAGACCCTAAACATATTGAATTCCAATCTGCTCTTAATATGCAAGGGAGAATGGGAGAGGTCTCTGATGATTTAAAACAAAAAGTACAGGATTACTTCAAAGAGATTTCCGAAAGAAGTTTTGAAATTTATTCAGAATTAAATAATGCAGGTGTAGCTCGAGAGCTGGCCCGAGCAATTCTACCTGTTAACTTATATACGGAGTGGTATTGGAAAAATGATTTACATAATTTACTTCATTTCATTGGTTTGAGATCTGATGACCATGCGCAATATGAGATTCGTGTTTTTTCGGATGCAATGGCTAAATCAGTTAAAGCTGCTGCGCCTTTTGCATGGGAGGCTTATCAAGATTATGTTATAGAAGGTATGCGCTTTTCAAAAATTGAACAATCTTTACTCGAAAAAAAATTACCAAATCGAGTTATTGATGATATTAGTGAAGATTTAGCTTATCAGCTCACAGCTTCCCTACACTTTAATAAGCCTCGCGATAAAAATGATTTATTCTCACTTTATCAAAAACAAGGTGGCTCAGACTCTAATGAAGATTTCAATTTAAAATGGGATTCTGGAGAAATCCAAATTGGCAATGTTCGCGAACTACGTGAATTCAAAGAAAAGTTGGTAAAATTAAAAAAATAGATCAATTGGTCCCACTTTTTTACTATTCATTTTTAAGGTTTCTAAAAAATAGTCTAATTTAATGTCTCTTTTCAATCGTGCAGAAATTATAGATAATAATTTTATCACCTACTTGAAAAATGACAACCTGCCGACTCTAAAGACAGATATAAAATTATCCCAGACAAATACCACTTCTTCTGAACTTATCTCTATTTTTGAATCTCAAGTTTTGACTAGACACATGGATTTAAAAGCTCGCTTATTAAAAGATGAAGGTAAATGCTATTACACTATTGGTAGTTCGGGGCATGAAGGTAATGCAGTCTTTGGTAAAGTATTCCCATATACAGATACCGCCTTTTTACATTATAGAAGTGCCGCATTTTTTATTGAAAGATCGAAGCAAGTTGATGGTACCACTCCAATATATGATATGGCACTTTCATTTATGGCGTCTTCTGATGACCCTATAAGTGGAGGAAGGCATAAAGTTATAGGAAGTAAATTATTAAATGTTCCTCCTCAAACGAGTACTATTGCAAGCCATTTGCCTAAAGCAGTTGGAATGGCATTTTCAATTGATCGCGCGAAAGACTTAAAAATTTCAGATCATAGAGCAAAAACAAATAGTATAGTATTATGTAGTTTTGGAGATGCTAGCGTAAACCATGCAACAGCACTTAGTGCTTTTAATACAGCTAGTTGGATTACTAATAGAGGGGGCCATGTACCAATTGTTTTTATTTGCGAAGATAATGGTTTAGGTATTTCAGTTAAAACAGATGATAATTGGATTGAAAATAATTTTAAATCAAAGCCTGGAATTAACTATATAAAAACTGATGGATTAAATATTATTGACCTGATCATTAATTCAAAAAAAGTTGAAAAGAATTGTCGAATTAATCGATCACCAATCTTTTTGCATATGAAAACAGTTCGTTTGATGGGGCACGCTGGATCAGATATAGAAATTGGCTATAGAGCATTAAAAGATGTTGAATCAAATGAATTTAATGACCCACTTCTTCATTCGGCTCGAATTCTTATAAATAATAAATGTTTACCTAAAGAAGATATTTTAAAGCTTTATGAATTATCAAGAGAAAGAGTAAATCATATTTTTAATGAATCCACAGAGCATCCAAAATTACTAAATAATAATCAAGTAATGTCATCCATCACAGCTAATGCGTATTCCTACAAAAGCCCAAAGTATCCATCATTGGAGTCTAGGAAAAAGTTATTTGGTAAAGAGTTTAATAGGCTTAAACAACCACAGCATATGGCAAAACTAATAAATTATGCGCTATCTGATATACTGCTTCAGTATGAGAACACTTTAATCTTTGGTGAAGATGTGGCAGAAAAAGGAGGAGTATATAATGTTACAATTGATCTCCAGAACCGATTTGGATTTAAACGAGTTTTTGATAGTCCCTTAGATGAAACATCTATTATTGGGTTTGGATCTGGATTTGCACATAATGGATTTATTCCGATTCCAGAAATTCAGTTTTTGGCTTATTTCCATAATGCAGAAGATCAATTACGAGGCGAAATAGCAACTTTACCTTTCTTCTCTAAAGGCCAATTCACAAATCCACTTGTTTTACGTATTCCAGGATTGGCATATCAAAAAGGATTTGGTGGTCATTTTCATAATGATAATTCGTTAACAGTATTTAGGGATATCCCAGGTATAATTTTAGCTGTACCATCTAACGGTTCTGATGCAGCTAAAATGCTTAGGACTGCCGTTAAAGAAGCATATGAGAATGCCCGTGTTGTTGTATTTATTGAGCCAATTGCACTTTATATGACTAAAGACTTATACAAACAAAAAGATGGTGAATGGAATTTTAAATATCCCAATCCAAAAGAAGAAATTCGTTTAGGTCAGATTGCTGAGTATGGTAATGGAAAGGCACTAACAATAATTTCATATGGGAATGGGTTATATCTTTCTTTACAAGCTCAAAAAGAAATTGAGAAAAAAATTAAAAATAAAATCAAGGTAATTGACCTCAGATGGCTTTCCGATATTGATATATCAGGACTGTTAAAGTCTATTGGTAAGTGTCGGAATATATTGTTAGTAGATGAATGTCGGCGAATGGGATGCCACTCAGAGGGGGTATACTATCATTTAGTAAAAGAATCAAAAGTACCTTTAAATATTAAAATTCATGCAGCTGATGACAGTTTTATATCCATAGGGAAAGCATCTAATGTAACTTTACCAAGTAAAGAATCAATTATTATAAATGCTTTAGAAGTTATCAATGGGTAAACAGCGAATAGTCATTATTTGCCCAGGAAGAGGTTCTTATACTAGGGAAACATCTAATTACTTTAGTAACGAGAGCCAAGAGTCCATATCTTTTATTAATTGGATAGATGATAAGCGGAGATTATCAGGGAACCTTACGATAAAAGATTTAGACTCTAAACCATTTAAAATGAAAACTCATATGTCTGGTGAAAATGCATCATCATTAATTTATGGATGTAGTGTGAAAGATTTTATGTCAATTGATAAAAACAGTTATGAGGTTGTTGCTATAACAGGAAATTCAATGGGTTGGTATACCGCTTTAGCCTTAGGAGGAGCAGTCTCATTAAAGAATGGATATCAACTAATTCAATCAATGGGTTCAATGATGCAAGATGATATTATTGGAGGACAGATTATTTATCCCATTATAGATGAAGAATGGAGGATTGATAATAAGATGAAAGAAAAAGTTTTTTCTGAGATTCAAAGAATGAGATCATATATTTCAATCTTTTTGGGAGGGTATATTCTTATTGGAGGTAAACAAGTTTCTTTAAATAAACTGTTAATTCAATTGCCAAAAATTGAAAATTATCCTTTGCAGTTGCCATTTCATGCCGCCTTTCATACCCCATTATTGGAACCAATTGCTAATAAAGCAAAAAAAATAATTCATAAATCAATTTTTTCTAAACCTTTAATTCCATTAATAGATGGTTTTGGAAATTTGTGGTCCCCTTTCAGCACAGATATTTCAGAATTATATCAATATACTTTAAATGACCAGATTACTTGCCCATATAATTTTTCTAAGGCTATTTCTGTTGCAGTAAAAGAATTTTGTCCAGATAAATTAGTTCTATTAGGCCCAGGGAATACTCTAGGAGGACCAGTGGGGCAAATTTTAGTCCAAAATCAGTGGAAAAGCATAGACTCAAAAAGCTCTTTTATTAAAACGCAAAAAAACAAACCTTATCTTATTTCAATGGGAATAGATGAACAACGCAAGATGGTTTCGAAATAAATAATAATAATCTGTAATTTTGATGATTGATTAAGGATAATAATGAAAAACTTTGGACCAGATTATTATAATATTAGTGATTTTCTTTCAGATGAAGAATTATTAATTCAGCAAACAGCATTTGATTTTGTTAAAACAGAATTTTTACCATTAATAAATGAACACTATGAAAAAGGGACTTTCCCCTTGGAATTAATTTCTAAGTTAGGAGATCTAGGATTTCTTGGCTCATCATTGCCAATAGAGTCTGGAGGTGCGGGTGTTACTAATATTGCTTATGGGTTAATCCTTCATGAACTTGAAAGGGGTGATTCAGGTCTTAGATCTTTTGCTAGTGTACAAGGGGCTTTAGTAATGTATCCTATACATGCTTTTGGCTCATCAGAACAAAGAGCAAAATGGTTATTTGATTTAGGAAAGGGTATTAAAATAGGATGTTTTGGTCTTACTGAACCAAATTTCGGTTCAAATCCAGGAGGAATGGCAACAGCTTGTAAAAAAGATGGTGATGACTGGATAATTAATGGTAGTAAGATGTGGATTACAAATGGATCTATTGCAGATATAGCTATCATATGGGCAAAAGATGGGGAAGGAATTATAAGAGGTTTTATTCTAGAAAAAGGAATGAAAGGCTTCACTTCAAATGATATTCATGGCAAATTAAGTTTACGTGCATCAATAACATCAGAATTATCTATGGTAGATGTGCGCGTTCCGGATAGTTCAAGATTGCCAAATATTGAAGGTCTAAAAGGCCCTTTAAGTTGTTTAACACAAGCAAGATATGGAATTGCTTGGGGTATGTTAGGAGCAGCAGTGGATTGTTATAATACAGCATTAGAATATGCGAAAGAAAGAAAGCAATTCTCAAAACCAATTGCAGGATATCAATTAACACAAGCAAAGTTGGCAGAGATGCTTACAAAAATTACTGAAGCTCAATTAATGGTTTATAGATTAGGGCAGCTTAAAGATCAAGGTAAAATGTCGTTTCAGCAAGTTTCTATGGCTAAGAGAAACAACTGTGCCATTGCTCGTGATATCGCTAAAATTTCTCGAGAAATTTTAGGTGGTAATGGAATAACAATTGATTATTCACCAATAAGACATATGGCTAATATTGAATCAGTTTATACCTATGAAGGTACTCATGAAATGCATACTCTAATAATTGGAGAAGATGTAACAGGACTTCCATCCTACGATTAATTATAGTCGATGTTTGAAGCTATAACGAATAAGTTTGTTCCTGAACAAAAGGATTCAAGCAAATTTTATCGAAATAAAATTGGTATTTTTCAGGGATGGGTTTCAGCTTCAGTTAATTTACTTTTATTTATATTTAAACTATTTATTGGATTAATCACTGGCGCTGTCAGTCTTATAGCTGATGCTATTCATACTCTTTCAGATGTTATTACTTCATTAATTGTTATTTGGGGGTTTAGGCAGGCAAAAAGACCAGCAGATATACGTCACCCTTATGGTCATGGTAGAACAGAATATGTTGCTACATTAATTATTTCAATATTGCTTTGTGTTGCAGGAATTGAATTTATTGAAACTGCTATTGATCGGATCCAAAACCCTGTAATGATTGTTTCTGATTGGTGGATGGTACTTATCCTCGGATTAACAATTGTCATAAAAGAAATCACTGCGCGATATGCTAAATTTCTTTCATCAAAAATAGCATCTGGTCTTCTTCATGCAGATGCTTGGCATCATAGAACAGACGCAATTTCTAGTTTCTTAGTAATGATTGCTTTAGTAGCTGGAAACTTTGGGTATCCATCAATTGATGGATGGGTAGGCTTTTTAGTTGCATTGATTTTAATTTATACTGGACTTGATATTGCTAGGGATTCTGTAGATGATTTAATTGGCAAACCTCCTGATCCTTCAGAATTAGAGACCATAAGAGAAATTGTTCTTGGTGTACCAGGTGCATTAGGCGTCCATGATATCTCGGTGCATAGTTATGGCAATGAAAAATTTGTAAGTGTTCATGCGGAAATTAATGCAAAAAAATCAGCTGCAGAAGCTCACGATATTTCTGAAGAAATAGAGACCAGCTTAGAAAAAGCCATTGGGGTTGAGCCAACAGTCCATTTGGATCCAGTCCATCCAAATAATCCGATGGTAAAAGAAATTAAGTATTTACTATCAAAAAAATACAATAATGATCAGAGAATTACTGATTTTCATGATATAAGAGTAGTAAACACTGAAAATCATCGACTGATTTTATTTGGAATTAATATTAGACTTGGATTAAATAGAAAAGATATTATTCTTTGTAAAGAGGAAATAGCTGATTATTTAAAAGAAAATTTTAATAATTATGAAATAAATATTAAAATTTCACCACTTCATCAGTTTTAATCATTTGATTTCCTGATTAATAATTTCGCTTTTTGAACCTTTTATATCCAATATAGCAGAACCAGTTTCTCCCAAACCTTTAAATTCGCCTGTTACTATTTTTGAACCTTGATGAAATTCAATTTTTTTATTCATATGGTAACAAGCTGATTCCCAATTATTACGAACAAGATTCATATTTTTAGGAAATCCATCAATTATAGGTTCCATTTGGTTTAAAATTTCAGCTAATATTTTTTCTCTTTGATATAATTTTCCTGAGTTTGAATAGAGTGATGTAGCTGTATTTTGAATAGTTTGATTTAATTCGTTAATAGTTTCATTGATATTTAACCCAATTCCTATCACTATTTTTTTAAGAGAATTTCCTATTATTTTAGATTCACAAAGAATTCCCCCAAGTTTTTTATTATCTAAAATCAGGTCATTGGGCCATTTTAACGTAATATTTATATTAAAATTAGATAGAGCTTTTTCAATCGATATACTTACAATTAGAGGAATCCAAGCAATTAATTCAGCAGGGATTATTTTATTTATTAAAATAGAAAATGTTAGGCTTTTATTTGAAATTGATAACCAATGTCTATTATTTCTACCTTTACCTTCATACTGATTATCTGTAATAACAATGGCGCCCGATTGAGCGCCATTGTTAATTAAATTCCAAGCTTCTTTATTTGTAGACCTTAATCTAGTATAATATTCAATTTGCTGTCCTAAATTCTTGGTTTTCAGATTGGCCTGTACCAAGTTTGCAAACAGCATGGTTTATTAAGAGTTAGGGTCCAGTTTTTCCCTAAGTTTTAAAGTCATGCCAGGATTTAAAATACCTGCATTGGCTTTGATCTTTTCTTCATTATCCCAAAGAAGAATAATCCATGATTTAGAATCACCATATTGTTTACCAGCTATATTCCAGAGATTATCGCCATTCTGGACTTTATAATCAAAATATTCAGGTTCAGCTGTTTTTGCATTTAAGCGTTCTTTTTGAAGATTAAGAAAATTGTAGGGATAAATCCTATTTGGATTCTCGCCTATATCTTCTTTATTCCAATCATAGATGTATCTCCATAACTTAAAGTCACCATATTCCTTTTTTGCAATTTTAATTAAAAAATCACCGGGTTCAATCATATATTTTTCCCAAGCAAAATCTTCATAGAGAATAGGCTCTACTTTAAGCTCATCCTTAATGTCTTCTATGATCTCTTTCTTTACATCTGGTACTGCTGGGCCAGAATCAGGTATATCACTATTCTCTAATTCTTCTGATGAAAATGTAACTTCTTGAGCCTCGGGCAATTCAGCTCGAGTTGACTCATTTGATTTATTCGCATCTTCAGGGTCTTGTAAGTCTAGTGGCGGTGCTGATTGTGACGCACAGGACATAATGAAAAAAGAAAGAAAAATTAAATACATTTTTTTCATAATACCTCCCTCAAAACAGTCAGGTTTGTTTTTTTCATATATTGTTTAACTAGCAAAATTAATAATAGTTCAATAAATAAATTGTTTTGAATTAATGAGAAGGTAATAACAATAATATCAATAATTCAATTATCTTTGATCAAATTCTCCAAAGCTATTTCGTAAACTATCTGCAATCTCACCTATTGTGCATTGAGATCGAACTGCATTGATAATATATGGCATTAGATTATCATTGGAGTTTGCAGCAGTATTAAGTTCACTTAATTTGGATTCAACATCATTATTATCTCTATTTTTTTTCAATTCATGAACTTTTTTAATTTGATCAGAAATCAATTTTTCATCGATTTTTTGGAGATTATCCATTTGTTCTTCTTGCTCGATGAAACTATTTACTCCAATAATTTTTTGTTTTTTATCATCAATTGTCTGTTGATATTTATAAGCACTTTTAGCTATTTGATTTTGAATCCAACCTTTTTCAATAGCTTCAATTGCTCCTCCTAATTCATCGACTTCATTTATTATAGCTTGTGCTTCTTTTTCTAGTTGATCTGTTAGTCCTTCAATAACTTCACTCCCTGCTAAAGGATCCACAAAGTTTGTTACTCCTGATTCATGAGCGATAATTTGTTGAGTTCTAAGGGCTATTGTTGCAGAATGATCAGTTGGCAGAGCAAGGGCTTCATCAAATGCATTAGTATGTAATGATTGTGTGCCTCCTAAAACGGCTGATAAGGCCTGTAATGTAGTTCTAGCTATATTATTCTCTGCTTGTTGTGCAGAAAGAGTGGATCCACCTGTTTGGCTATGAAATCGACATTGCATTGCTTTTTCATTTTTTGTTCCAAATCTATTTTTCATTATTTTTGCCCATAATCTTCTTGCTGCTCTAAATTTGGCGATTTCTGTTAAAAGATCATTATGAGCATTAAAGAAAAAGGAGAGATTGGAGCCAAAGTTATCTATTTTTAACCCTGCGTCCAGCGCAGCCTGCACATAAGCAATTCCATTGGAAAATGTAAAAGCTAACTCTTGAGCAGCAGTTGAGCCTGCTTCGCGTATATGATAGCCAGATATTGAAATTGTATTCCATTTAGGAACATGTGTAGAGCAAAATTCAAATATATCTGTTATAAGTCGAATAGATGGTTTAATAGGATAAATATATGTTCCGCGTGCTATATATTCTTTAAGAATATCATTTTGGATTGTTCCCCTCAGTTTATTTGGTTCAATATTATTTTTTTCAGCGGTAACAATATACATGGCTAAAAGAATAGCTGCTGTTGAATTTATGGTCATCGATGTTGATACTTGATCCAATGATATATTTTTAAATAGAGTTTCCATATCTGAGATAGTACTTATGGGTACTCCTACTTTACCTACTTCGCCATTTGCCATTGGATGATCAGAATCATATCCTATTTGTGTAGGTAAATCAAATGCGATTGATAATCCAGAAACACCCTTACTAATTAAAGATTGATATCTTTCATTTGATTGTTTTGCTGATGTAAATCCAGCATATTGGCGCATCGTCCAAAGTTTTTCTTTATACATATTAGGATAAATACCTTTTGTAAATGGATATTTTCCAGCTTTTTCACTCATAAGAATTTTTGATCCCTAGCTTATTTATAAGACTCATTTTATACTTCGTTCTTTTTTAATATTTTGATATGCATCATTTACTGATTTGAATTTTTCTTCTGCAATATTTTTTAATTCATTTCCTAGGTGACTTACTTTATCAGGATGATACTTTATAGCCATTTTTCTGTAGGCTTTTTTAACCTCATCATCTGTTGAATTTGGGTTAATTTCCAAAATACTATAATCTGAGATTGTATTGTGAACGAACATAGCCTTGATTGAATTAAAATCATTTATATTTATATTTAAATATCCACTTATTGTTCTAATAAGATTTATCTCATTAGCATGGGCCTGACCATCTGCATTTGAGAGCCCAAAAAGGATATGAACTAATTCCAATCTACTTGGATGATCCATTGAACGTACAATTTGTTTACATACATCTCGAAGTGGATATTCTTGTTTGATTATATCCTTAAATAAAATCATAAAATTTTTCACTTGGTCCTGGGGGAATTGTTTAGATAAAAAATTCCTAACAAAACTTAATTCAGATTTCAACATTTTATTATCTGCTTTCA
>MDTG01283005.1_pt1 | contig 12830 bp, 14 predicted proteins | sample 811421 | NCBI WGS metagenome assembly MDTG01 (sample SAMN05326645, study PRJNA326480) | marine metagenome | isolation source: seawater | place: Pacific Ocean: South East | collected 2011 | reverse complement strand
TTTCCTTTTAAGAAAATTTAAGTGTTGTTTATTAATATTGACGATTACTTGAGCTAAAGGAAAATCAAATACGTTGGTGGAGTCTTTAGCAAATAACGCACCAGCTTCTACTAAGTGATAGTCGGTATTTTGTTTAGAAGCATGAATTATATAAATTACAGTAAGAACTTCAAAAATGGTGAGTGGAACTTTTAGTTTTGCAATTAATTTTATTGATTGTCTGATTTCTTGATGCGTTAAAAACCTTTTTCCCATCCAAAATCTTTCTTTAATATCTTTTAGTGATGGAGAAATATATGCAGAAACGGTCTGATTATTTGCTTCAATAAAACTTTTAACAGAATAAAGAGTAGTATATTTTCCGCTTGAACCAAGAAAATTAATTACATTGTTTAGTTTTCTTTCTGGATGGCCTAACTTCTTGAGAACTAATTTAATTCTTTTTAAGTCGAAATTAATAGTTTTGTTAAAAAGCTTGTGTTTAGCTAGCTGCTTGTAGAGATTTATCGACTGTGACATTCGAGTCTTGTTTAGCTTGGGACTCTGCTTTTTTTAATAGAACATTTAGTAATGTGCCTATTGTTGAATTTAAGTATTTTCTTTCAATAACCAAATCTATACCACCATGATCCTTTACATATTCAGCTGTTTGGAATTGGTCAGGTAAAGTTTCACGAACTGTATCTTGAATTACTCTTCTTCCTGCGAAACCAATTGTAGCCTTAGGTTCTGCAATGAGGATATCACCTAACATCGCCCAAGAAGCTGTAACACCACCAGTTGTTGGATCTGTTAAAACTACAATGAAAGGAATATTTTTCCTTTTTAATTCGTTTACTGCTAAAGCGGTTCGTGACATTTGCATCAGCGCGATAGATGATTCCATCATTCTTTGTCCACCAGAACAGCTAAAAAAAACAAAAGGCACTCTGTTATCAATCGCGTGCTGAGCACCTGCTATAAAAGCCTCTCCAGAAGCAGCACCAAATGATCCTCCAATAAATCTAAAATCTTGTGCACCAACTACCATACTTATATTTTGAACTTTTCCTTTAGCAATCAAAATGGCATCATCTTGGCCTGTTATTTTACGTGCTGTTTTTAGTCTATCGGTATATTTTTTTTTGTCTTCAAAGTTTAAAGGATCATCTTTTGGCAAAGGCGTCTCTATTAATTCAAATTCTTTATCGTCAAAAAAAGTCTCAAATCTCTCTCGACAAGTTAATTTGTGATGCATTCCACACTTAGGACAAACCTTTTTATTTGCGTCCATATCCTCTTTATAAATTAGGTTTTTACATCCACATGTTGTCCAAAGATTTTCGTCTGTTTTTGAAGATTTTTTTTCAAAAAGCGATTTTATTTTTGGTTTAATGAATTTTGTGATCCAATTCATATTATTTTTTTTTTAAGATTGTATACAACTTTATCTAATTTTGTGACAGGATTTTGTCCCATTTTGAGTGAATTTGTTATTGTTTTACACAACATACTACCCACTACCAGTCCATTAGCAGATTTAAGGGAAGAAATTGTCTTATCTGTAATACCAAATCCTATAACTAGATTCTTTTTTGGATTGATTCTTTTTATCTTATTATAATTTTGAAGAATTTTTTTCGGTGAAACTTTTAGCTTACCCCCAGTAGTAGAAAGCATCGATATATAATAAATCATATCATGTGAGTCTTTAATAATTTTTTTCATTCTATTTTTTGAAGTAGTTGGAGATATCAGTTGTATAAAATTAATTGACCTTTTTTTACATTTATTTGCAAAGTTTTTATTTTCAGGATAGGGGAGATCAACTATAATTAAACCATCCACGCCAGCAGATTTACAGCTTTTTAAAAAACTATCTTCACCGTTTTGATAAATTTGATTAAAATAACCCATCAGAATTATTGGTTTACTAGGATTAATTTTTTTAAATCTTTTAACAATCTGAAAAACATCTTTTAATTTTATTCCATTTTTAAGAGCACGATATGAACTACCTTGTATTTGTCCACCATCAGCTATAGGCGTGTTATGCGGAAATCCAAGTTCAAGTATATCTGCATATTTAGAAATTTTATTTAATATCTTAAGAGAATTATTTATATTGTTATCTCCAGCAACTGTGTAAGTAATTAAAGCTGGTCTTTTTTGTAATTTACAATTATTAAATGCCAAAGATATTTTTGAACTACTCATCTTATATAAGACCCTAACTTTTGCTTAATTATATCTTTGTCTTTAATACTATCACCGCAAGAGTTCACAATAATAATTTCAGATGATTTTAATTTAGGAGCTAATTTAATTGCTTCTGCAAAAGCATGTGAAGGTTCAAGTGAGGGTGAAATGTTTTCAAGTTTTGAGACTAATTGATAAGCTTTTAGTGCCTCCTCATCATTTGCGGAAGTATATTTAGCTCTTTTGGTATCTTTTAGGAAACAATGAAGCGGAGAAATTCCTGGGTAATCAAGACCAGCAGATATTGACTCGGTAGAACCTATTTGACCCTCTTTGTCTTGAATAACATACTGCGCAGCACCATGAAGAATACCAATTTTAGATCCATTAGTTAATGGCGCTGCATGGAGCTTGCTATTCTTTGGACCCCCAGCTTCTACTCCAATGAATTGAGCATGAGTATCCATAAATTCATTCCAGAACCCAGCTGCCGAACTACCACCTCCTACACAATTAATTAATTTTATTTTATCGGGTATCTTTCCAAATTCTTCATATATTTGCTTAATTAATTCTCTTGAAATTTGAGCTGTGCTCCAAGCACAAATTTTTATAAATATATTTGGACCAACTGTTGAACCAACACACATATGTGTTGTGTCACAATTCGAAACCCAGTATCTCATACATTCGCTCACTGCATCTACAAGTGTTTGGCTTCCAGTAGTTACGGGAACAATCTCTGCTCCATTTTTTCTGATTGCATCTACATTAGGTCTTTGTCTTTTTATATCTTTTGCGCCCATAAATATTTTACATTTTAGACCAAATTTTTTAGCAGCCATAGAAAGCATTTTTCCAGCATAACCAGCACCAGTATCACCTACGATGTATTTTTTCCGTGCCTTTTTTGCAATAAGACAGTGAACAGTAGCATTATAAATTTTATGCGCTCCACCATTTGCCTCAGAAACAACTTTTGCATAAATTTGCGCACCTCCTAGATAATTTGTTAAATTATCTAATTTGATAAAAGGTGTTGGAGCGCCTACATATGTTTTAAAATAATAATCTCTCTCATTTATAAATTTTTTATCCTTTCTTAGTTTAGCAAATAATGTTGTAAGATCATCAATAGGTTTTTTTAGGGTTTCAGGTATATAATTTCCACCAAATTTACCGCCATACATAAAGTTTTTATCATGTTGGTCAATTATAGGTATATTTTTCTTAATTTTTAAATTCATTTATTTTATTTACAAAACTTTTAATTTTAGAATGATCCTTGTAACCTAATTGGCTTTCTAAACTAGACGATAAATCAAAAAAGTTAACCCCTAATTTAAATAAATTTTCTGCATTATTTTCAGAGATAGAACCTGCCAAAGCATATTTTGTGCCAATAGGGAGTTTCGTAATTAGTTTTTTAGGAAATTCTATCGATTTTTCCATACCTGGTGTATCAAATAATATAATATCAGCATTTTTAAATTCTCTATGTTTATTAATATCTTGTAAATCTTTAATTTTTATAGCCTTAATTATTTTAAAACCCATATTTTTGATTTCAGTTACTCTATCTTTTGTTTCTGTTCCATGAAGTTGAATAAAATCAAAATTTCCAATTAAATTTTTTTTTATAAATTCATTACTTGGATTTACAGTCACTGCTACGAAATTAGAATTTTTCTTATCATAACTTGAAAGAATTTTTACATCTGACAGATTCACATTGCGTGGAGATTTTTCATAAAAAACAAATCCTAAATAATTTACTTTAAGATCAATACATAATTGAACATCTCTGGTTGGATTTAAACCACAAATCTTTATCTTCATTATCTTAATTCTTTTAAAAGATTTTGAATGTTTTTTTTTATATTTCCATTAGCAGTAATTGATCTTCCAATCACCAACCAATCGGATTTGACTTTTTTTGCTTCCATTGACCTTTTTTGATCATAGTTTCTTTTTCCAATTTGTATACCAGGGGTAATAATTTCTTTTTTAAAAACTCTTCTTACTGCACCTACTTCATAAGGACTACAAACTATTGCATCTAAAGAAGCTTTTTTTGCTAGTTTTGCTTGATGAATTACTAAGTTTTTAACTGATTTATTGTATCCAATAATTTTTAAATCCTTATTATTAAGTGATGTTAAAGTTGTAACTCCTATAATTTTTGTCGACCCTGAAATTTTTTTTACTGCTTTAAGTGCTGTTAAACCGGATGAAATATGGACAGTGAGATAATTAATTTTAAGATCTTTAAGTGCTTTTACTGCTGACAACATTGTATTTACTGTGTCATTTAATTTTAAATCAACAAAAATAATTTTTTTTTTTAAGGTTGATAAAAATTTTCTTCCATTTTTAGAATTCATAAATTCTAAACCAAATTTATAACCAATTTTAGCTTTGTTTGTTTTAGACTCATTTAAAATATTCTTTATTTTAGCTAGATTGGTTGTGTCGCAAGCTATAAATATCTTTGGTTTTTTCATTTATTTATCAGTTTTTTTAATTTTTTTGACGGCCTGAATCTTATCTTAACACGTTCTGGCTTATAAATTAATTCATTAGTTGCTGGGTTTCTGGCGTTATGATTTTCTTTTAATATTTTACTGTACCATCGACCCAAACCTCTAATTTCCAAAGTTTGTCCTTTTTGCAATGTGTCGCTTATACTTTTTGAGAAAACATCAATTACAGTTTCTAATTCTAATTGATTTAGCTGAGGATTAACTTTTTTAAGCTGTTTTATAAGCTCTCTTCTTGACAATTATTTTTCTTTTTTCCCTTTTTTCCCGATTGCCTTTTCAAAAATACCTTTAAGTGTTGCCCCTGATTTTGTAGCGCCTTCTCCAAATTTTGCTATTAAAGATTTTTCTTCGTCTATTTGTGCGGCTTTTACGCTTAATTTTATTCTTCTATTTTCTAAGTCTAGTTCTGTAATCTTAGCATCTAGAGCATTGTCTTTTGAAAATACTTCAGGTCTGGCATCAGCCGAGTCTTTTGCAAGATCAGCTTTTCTTATTGTAACAATCAATTTCTTTTCTTGATCTATTGCAACTTTCACACCTGTTTTAAGAACTTCATGTATTCTTGTAGTAATAATGCTTCCTACTTTTTTCTTATTATCTTTGAACCAGTCAAGAGGATCTTTTTCCAAGGCTCTTTTTGAAAATCTTATTTTGTCGTCCTTTACCTCTATGATTTTTACATTAAGTACTTCATTTTTTTTAAATTTTTTAAGATCATCAATATTTTCTTGGAAAGAAATTTCTTTATAGTGCAACATTCCAGATAATTTTGATTCTACTAATTCAGCAAATATTGCTTTATCAGTGATATTTTTAATCTTAACTTGAACTTCTTTCCCAATCTGATTTTTAATCTTATCCCATGGGTTATCCAGAATAGATTTGTAAGATAAAGAAATTCTTTTTGAGTCCTTGTCTATATTTACAATTTTAAACTTAATTTTTTGAGAAACAGAAAATACTTTATTCGGATTAATGTTTCTGTTTGTCCAATCTAATTCAGAATTGTGTATTAGTCCTTCAATACCGTCCTCAATTTTAACAAAACATCCGTAATCCATAATTTTCGTCACTTCCCCATCATAAATCTCACCAATTTTATATTTCTTTTCAATATTTTCATATGGATCCTCAGTTAAAGCTTTTATTGATGCAGAAACTCTATTTGTGTCTTTGTCTATTTTAGTAATTTTAACTTTAAGTTTTTGACCTATTGTTACTAAGTCTGATGGTTTTTTAACTCTCCCGTGACTTAAATCTGAAACGTGAAGTAGTGCATCAATACCGTTAATGTCTAGAAAAATTCCCCAATCTGTTGTAGCTTTTACAACTGCATCCTCAATAATATCACCTTCTTTAATATTTTTAAGTGCTTTAGATATTTCAGCATTTTTACTTTTTTCTAATACTGCTCTTCTCGAGACACAAACATTCCCTCTATTTTTATCAATTCTAGTAGCAATTACTTTGACCGGGGTATTTAGGAGATGGTCGATTCTTTTGAGAGGTCTCACGTCAATTTGGGAAGAAGGCATAAAACAAGGTAAACCATCAACAGTTGTAATAAAGCCTCCTTTAACTTTGCCGGTGATGTAGCCCGTCATTTCCTCTTGAGTCTCAAAAACCTTTTCTAATTTTTTCCACGCTTTCATCTTTCTAGCTTTATCTCTAGAAACAATTATTTCTCCTTTAAAACTTTCTATTCTCTCGAGGTAGACGTCTATTTGTGAACCTACTTTAATTTTTGTTAATTCATCATCGTTTTTAAATTCTTCAATAGGAATCATGCCTTCCATTTTGGCTTTGCAATCAACCACAATGAAGTTCTTGGTAACTTCAGAAACAGTTGCTTTAATGATTTCGTTTTCTTTAAGTTTTCTATCTTTGAAATCTTGATCTAGTAAGTTTTGGAATTCTTTTTGTAAATTTTGGGATTTTTTAAGTTCTTGTTCTGTTGACATATTACTTTGATAAAAATCTTTCTATATGTTTCGACATTTTTAATAACATTGCTTGTTTATTTAATTTTCCGGTGTCGATTACTATCGAATCTCTATGTTTAAGTAAAGGGGAGTTTTTTCTATTTGTATCAAGTTTATTCCTTATTCTAAGGGCTTTTTTTACGTCTTTAAGTTTTAAATTAGGTGTATTTTTTTTTAATTCTTTATGTCTTCTAATAGATGCTGTGTTTAAGTTACATATAAAAAAAAATTTTAAATTTGATTTAGGTAAAATCTTTGTGGAGATATCTCTGCCTTCAATACAACAATTTTTATTTTTTCTTGCAAACTCCTTTTGATATTTTTTTAAAACATTCCTTATTTCTTTATTTTTAGCAATTTGGGCTGAAATTTCAGAAATTTTTAAAGTGTGCAAATTAATTTTTTCTAAATTTTTATAATTTAGTTCTTTAAATTTTTTTTTTAAAAAACTAATTTTATTTTTAGGACAATATCTAATTATTAAATACGCTGCGTACCTATAAAGCAGGCCAGACGACAAAAACTTTAATTTATATTTTTTTGATATCATTTTTGCACCAGTAGACTTTCCAGTGGCTGCTCCGCCATCGCATGAAATTTGTAGTTTACTTTCTTTGTATTTCAAATTTAGCTCCTAAAGATTTCATTATTTTTAAAAAAGACGGCGAAGATGTAAAAACTGTTTCAAAATTTTTTATAAGAACTTTTGCATTTGTTAAAATTGCTAAAATAAATGCACACATCGCAATTCTATGATCACCTAAATTACCAACTATAATTTTTTTACCCTTTCCATCAATCTTTCCTTTTCCATAAATCTTCATTTCATTTTTACTCAGCTTACACTTAACCCCAATTTGATTTAAAATCTTCTTCATTTCAAAAGCTCTAGAACTTTCTTTATTAGCTAAGTCCGCAATTCCTTTGAATGAAGAAATACCTTTTTGAAAAGAAGCTATTAAAAATAATAAAAGGTACTCATCCGTGGTACTTGGATACATTTCAGGAGAGGTTTTTAGAGGTCTAAGAACACAACTGTTTACTATCACGTCACCACTTTTTTCATTATTCTCATTTTCTAAATTAATAAACTTTATTTTAGCTTTATGTTTTCTAAGTATTTCGTAAAACCCAATTCTTGAAGGATTTAAACCTACATTCTTAATTTTAAGATTTGATTTTTTATTTAATAAAGTAAGAGCGGTAAAAAAAGCTGCACTCGAGGGGTCACCGCTAACATTAATGTTAAAACTATTAATATTTTTCTTACCATTGATCTTTATTATTTTTTTTCTATTTTTAAGAATTTTTATTGACTGTTTATTTTTTTTCAACAGATTTTCAGTATGATCACGAGAACTTATTTGTTCTTCAATTATCGTTTCTCCATAACTATTTAGTCCCGCTAATATTACAGCTGATTTAAGCTGAGCACTTACACCAGCTTTATATTTGATTCCGATAGGAAAATCAGAAGAAATTATTTTTAGTGGAAAGGAATATTTATTTTTAGGTAAAAATGATGCTCCAAATTTCGACATTAAAAAAATTAATTCCCTCATATTTCTTTTGTTTAACGATTGATCTCCGCAAATCTTAATTTGAATATTTGGAGTTGTAGAAAGAATTCCAATGAGTAATCTTGCTAAAGTACCAGAATTTCCACAGTTTAAATTAGTATTCTTTTTAGCGAAAAAGCAACCTAACCCTTTACCAAATATTTTGTAGGCTCCAGGCTTAACTCTTTTAATTTTAACTCCAAGTTTTCTACAAGTTGAAATAGTACTTTTAACATCTTCAGATTCTAAAATATTATTAGCATTTGAAATATTTTGAGAAATTGATCCAATTAAAAAACTTCTTATCGATAAAGATTTATCCGAGTCTACTTCTATTTTCTTTTTAAAAGCACCTATTTTAGAATTTAAAAATACATTAAACTTTTTAGGCTTCATAATCTTAAGAAAACTGAGAGCCAAAATAATGTTTGATAGCTTTTGAAGATCTTAGAAGCTCGTTTGAAGTTCCCTCTGCAATAACATTATGTTCACCTAAAACATAACTACGATCAGTAATATCGAAAAGATTTTTTACGTTATGGTCAGTAACAAGAATTGCTGTTCCGCTTGACTGTATTTTAAGAATATATTTTTGAATATCCTGAATAACTAATGGATCCAAAGCAGCTAATGGTTCATCTAATAAAACTATTTTTGGTTTATTTATCATTACTCTTGCCATCATTAAGCGTCTAATTTCACCTCCAGATAAAACCGATGCATTCAGAGATCTTAAGTGTTGTAAATTAAATTCATCAAGAAGTTTTTCCGTAATAGATTTTTGCTCATCCGCATTTTTAATCGAAATTTGCGCAATCCCCAGTATATTGTCATAAACAGACATATTAAAAACGCTTCTTTGTTGTGGAAGGTATCCTAAGCCTTCTTTTGATCTTAAATGAACAGGAATTTGTTCTATTGATTTATTATTAAGGTAGATTTTTCCACCCTCAACATTTTGTTCACCTATGCACATTGAAAACAAAGTAGTTTTTCCACAGCCATTTGGGCCTAAAATACCTACACACTCTCCTGGGAAAACTTTTAAATTAAGTTTTTTTAAGATAGGCCTTCCATCAAAGGATTTGCTTATATCTTTTACCTCAAATATAGGCTTATCTTTTTTAAATTTTAGTATTCTAAATCCTTTTTTCATTTAAGACTTATATTAGCATTAATTTTATTATTTTTCACAGATGAAATATTTAATTGCTGTTTTTTTATATCAAATAAAAGTTTATCAGCAAACATTTTACCTTTGATATCATCTATAACCACATTTTCAGTAATTGTCAGAAAGCTTTTTTGATTTGAATACTCTGCTCTTTCCGCAAAAAGTTGACTATTTTGGTATGAAGCCTTTACATTACCCACAAAAGTCATGTCCAAAGTATTATTATTATAAATACCTTTGTCTGAAAATAATGTCAAAACTGTATCATCTTTAAAATAGAATATTGCCTCAACAGATTTCATATTTATTATTTCCTTACTATCTGGGTTTGTCAAAGCCTCTTTTGACTTAAGGATATATCTATTACCTGATAAATCTAAGCCAGAATACTCAATATTATAGAAAACATCACCCTCAGTAGATTGCTGAGAAAGTTGTTTCTCTATTTTTTTTTGAGCTTCATTCGAAATTATCTTTTCGTTTGTAAAATTTTTCTTATTTAAATAGGTAAAAAAAATTATCAATAAACCAAAAGTTAACAAAAAAAATTGAATAATTATTAATCTTTTTTTTCTAGTTATCATTTTATTCCATTTTTCAATAAAAAATGTATATGAATTATACCTTTCAAAACTTTGTTTTTCTTCTTTAAATTTTTATCTGAAACAACTAGCAAGCTTGTTATTTTTTTTTCGTTCATAATCGCAAGTGCTTTTGTGGCAGGCATATTTTCATTTACTACTAATGGCATTTTTGTTGTAAATTTTTTTAAATTATCGTTAGCAGAATAATTTTTAATTTCCCTTCTTAAATCTCCATCAGTCAACAAACCTTGAATAAATCCATTTTTTAAAATTACAATAATTCCAAGATTTTTTTGGCTCATTATTTTAACAGCCTCGCTAAACTTATTTTTAAAATTTATGGTAGGCATTTTATTCCCTGTAACCATTATATCTTTAGCTAACATTAATGAGTTACCTATATTTCCACCTGGATGAAATACTTTAAACTTCTCTTTCGAAAAATTTCTTAGGCTCATCGCAGTAGTTGCTAAACAGTCGCCTAACAGAAGAGAAATTGTCGTGCTAGAAGTTGGCACCATCCCAGTAATATCAGACTCTTTAACTTTCGGTAATATTAGTTTCACATCGCTTGCTTTTAATAAAAGACTATCTGGTTTCGATGCCACGCCAATAATTTTTATTCTGTACCTATTTGCAAATTTAAGCATATTAGTTAGTTCAGAGGTGTTTCCTGAGTAAGAAAAAATAATTAAAATATCTTTTTTTTCAATTTGACCCATATCACCATGTAAGGCTTGAGCTGGATCACAAAAAAAACTTGGTATACCAACGCTTGAAAAAGTAGCTGATATTTTTCTTGCAATTAAACCTGATTTTCCAATTCCTGCGAAAATTACCTTCCCCTTACAATCTAAAATTAAATCAATTGCATTGATAAAAGAATTATTAAAGATTTTTTTAATTTTTTTTAACTCAGTTATTTGTATGCTTGCAGCTTTATTGGCTAAGGATATGTAGTTCTTTTTCTTCATTAATGTTCAAAAATATCTTCCTTAAATCCTTTTTGATCTAGCTCTACTCTGGTGTCAAGAAAAGCTAAACATTTAGAAAAAATTCCCATTCTTTTTTCACGAACTAACATTTTTTCTAATGAGTCTTTAATTTTATGAAGGAAAATCACATCATTAGCAGCATACTCAAGTTGTTTTTCAGATAGTTCATTTAAATCTTTATTCCAGTCACTACTACCGTATCTTTTATCTATTGATTTATTACAGAACTCTTGCACAAGATTTTTTAAGCCATGACTGTCAGTGTAAGTTCTTACAATCTTCGAAGCAATTTTCGTATCAAAAATATTATTAATTTTGCATTTTAAAAAGTATTCTAGAGCATTTTTATCAAATCTTAAAAAATGCCCAATTTTTAAAATTTTTTCATTTTCTAAAATTGAAACTAAATTAGGAGCTTTAAAGTTTTCTTTGTTTGGTTGAATAATATAAACATTGCCCTCTTCATCACAAATTTGAATTAAACTTAACTTATCTCTTTCGGGTATTTGAAGGCCAGTTGCTTCAGTATCAATAGCAATACTATTTTTAAAAGACTTAGCAACATCAGAAGTTATGTCCCCTTTAAACTTAGTTATTTTCATATATAAGAGTATTAAATACCATGAAAAATCAAATTTGCACAATCTTAGGTGGTGGAGGGTTTATAGGAAGATATCTTGTTCGAAATTTGACCAAGAAAAACTATAGATGCATTATTTCCACAAGAAAAGCCTTTCAAAAAGGGTATTTAAAAACACAATCTACACCAGGAGCAATTGAATTAGTAGACTGGAATCCAAATAATTTTTCAGAGCTAAAAGAAGCTATTAAAAATTCAGATATAGTTATTAACTTAATTGGTATTCTATACGAAACTAGAAAACAAAAATTTTATAATATTCATGCTAATATACCTGAGGCAGTTGCTAAAATCTGCTCAGAGTCAGATGTAAAAAAATTTATACATGTTTCAGCTATTGGTGCGAATGAAAATTCTAAGTCTCTCTATCAAAAATCGAAGTATCAAGGCGAAGCAAAGGCTCTAAGTAATTTTAAAAATACTGTTATAGTTAGACCTAGTGTTGTTTGCGGAACAGAAGATAATTTTACTAACCTTTTTTCTAAATTAAGCATTCTGCCTTTAATACCTGTTGTGGGAATAAATTATAAGTTTCAACCTATTTTAGTAAATGACGTAGCTGATGCAATAGTCCAGGTTATTGAGACTAAAGATAATGAGGGAAAAATTTATGAAGTTGGTGGACCAAAAATAATAAGTTTTGGAGATATGGTAAAATCAATTTTAAAAACTATCAATAAGAAAAGGTTCGTCGTTTCAATGCCAATGCCAATAGCAAAAATTCAAAGCACAATAACTGATTTATTACCGATTCCTCCAATTTTAACAAAAGATCAGTGTGAGATTTTATCAGAAGCAGACAATGTAGTTTCTAACAATCATCTTACTCTAAAAGATCTTGATATTAATCCAGTAGATGTTGAGGAAGAAATGAAGAAATGGCTATGGAGATATAAAGATGGTGGGCAGTTTGCAAAAGCTTAAATGAAAAGTATGACTTTACTATCAGGGTATATATATCTTGCTTTAGCGATTATTACAGGGATTGCATCAAATGGTTTTTTAAAAACAACTGAGGGGTTTTCAAAAATAAGCCCAACAATTTTTTGTGTTACAAGTATTGTAGTTTGTTTATTTTGCATTTCAAAAGCAATGACAATAATTCCAGTAGGCTTTACTTACGCAACTTATGGCGCTTTAACCATAACTGCAGTGACTTTATTTGGTATATTCAA
>MDTG01205128.1_pt1 | contig 12831 bp, 12 predicted proteins | sample 811421 | NCBI WGS metagenome assembly MDTG01 (sample SAMN05326645, study PRJNA326480) | marine metagenome | isolation source: seawater | place: Pacific Ocean: South East | collected 2011 | reverse complement strand
GAGGGCGTGGGGGTTCGAGTCCCCCCTTTCGCACCAAATAATATTCTAATTGCAATAGCGTTGTTGACTCTACAGATTGACCGACATGAACGTTCCGAATGGTAAAACTTGATTCAAGGTGAAAAACATTGAAGACCAAAATTACTGAAATTAGTGAGTGGGGACGCAGGTTAGAAGTTGAAATCGAGGCTGAAAAAGTAGATAAAGAGTCGGAAAAGGCTTTAAAGCAATATCAGAGGCGCTTGGAATTGCCAGGTTTTCGTAAGGGAAAGGTGCCAATGCGTATTGTTGAATCTCGTTATGGAGAATCGATTCGAAACGAGGTTGTAGGTCGAATGTTGCCGGAGTTCCTGCAAGAAGCCGCTCGGGCCGAGCAATTGACACCTGTAGCTCCTCCTCAGATTACTGAGATGAATGACGAGATTGGAAGTCCATTGACCTTTACGGCTGAACTAGATATCTGGCCTGATATCCAGTTGGAGCATACAAAAGGATTGAAAGTCACCCGATCTTTACATGAGGTTACCGATGAAGAAGTAGATACGCAACTAAGAGAATTCCAATCGCGACAGGCGTCAGAGCGTTCCGTTGACCGGGCGTTGGAAGGCGGGGATGTGCTTATTGCAGATTTGCAAAGACTAGACGAGAATGGTGAATTTATAGATGGTGAGAAGTTTGAAGAGCGCTATTTTGTTATCGGAGAAGACAATGCGCCAAGTCCCGAATTTGAAGAGGCTCTTTTGGGATCTGTTGCTGGAGAGGAACGTAAGGTAGAATTTTCTTATCGTGATGATTTACCCAATGAAGAGTTAGCTGGTAAGACTGAGTATTTTATGGTTTCTGTACGTGAAGTCCGCGAACGGATTTTACCTGATTTGGATGACGATTTTGCTAAGGATATAGGTGAACAATTTGCAACATTAAAAGATTTACGAAGTCATTTAGAGATGGAAATTTCTGGACGTTGGGAACAAATGTCCCAACAGCGCGAAAGATCTGACTTGATAACTGAGTTAATTGAAAAAAACCCTTTTGAATTACCACAGAGTATGATCGAAAACTATTTGAAGACAATGAAAGAGCGAAGTAGGGAACAACAAGGTAATGATCGTGATACTGATAATGAACTCAGCGATCAGGAAAAAGAGGGGGCGATACGCAACTTGAAAAGTTATGTGATCTCGGAAGCGGTTCGCAAGCAATATGAGATAGTAGTATCTGATGAAGAATTTGAAACATATTTGGAAGAGCGAGCGCAACGATTGGGTATAAAACTTGAAGAAATCAAGAAAAATGCACGAGTTGATGACCTTCGTCGCGAACTTGAAGAAGATAGAATGTTTAGTGAACTAATGAAATCAGCAGAGATAAAAGAAGAGACGGTTTAGAAATTACTGTTTCTGTTTAAACAAAGGAATCCGATGTCCATTATACCGATGGTGATAGAGCAAACGGGTCGGGGTGAGCGCTCGTATGATATTTATTCGCGTTTGTTAAAAGACCGTATAATTTTTGTTGGAACTCCGATCAATGATCAGATCGCGAATTTAATTATTGCACAGATGCTTTTCTTAGCTTCCGAAGACCCTAAAAAAGACATCGCACTTTATTTGAATACACCAGGAGGGCTTGTTACTGCTGGGATGGCTATTTACGACACAATGCAATATATCCCAGCAGATGTCATGACAATATGTGTTGGCCAAGCCTCTTCTATGGGAGCAGTACTTCTCGCCGGTGGAACTCGCAGTAAACGCCAAGCATTACCGAATGCACGCATAATGCTTCACCAGCCGATGGGTGGCATAACAGGTCAAGCTTCTGATATGGAAATTCATGCTCGGGAAATAATTAAAATGCGTGAACAGATCAATGAGATTCTTGTTGAATGTACTGGGCGTACTTCATCAGAAATAACTAGTGATACAGAAAGAGATTTTTTCCTTACCGCTGAAGAAGCGGTTGATTATGGTGTGATAGATGAAATAGTGGCTCCTTCTACCGTTACCGAAAATCCCGATAGTAATTAGCGTGTTTATTTTTCTGGAGTTTTAATTTTGTCGAAGAAATCGAGTAAAAACGATCCTCGTTGCTCTTTTTGCGGACGCGGACAGAGTCAAGTTGAAAAAATTATCGTTGGTGATTCTGTGCATATTTGTAACGAATGCGTGAAACTGTGCAATGACGTATTGGTCGAGGAACAAAGTAAAGATACTACTTGGGCGAATAGTGAGATTCCAAAGCCTACAGATATAAAGAACTTTTTAGATGAGTATGTGATTGCTCAGGATCGAGCTAAGAAAATCCTTTCTGTTGCGGTTTATAACCATTATAAGCGTATTCAAACTGATATTGAGATGGACGAGGTAGAAATTGAAAAGAGTAACGTTATGCTTATTGGTCCAACAGGCACAGGAAAAACTGAGTTAGCAAAGACATTAGCTCGAATACTTCAAGTTCCTTTTTCGATTGCAGATGCTACCATTTTGACGGAAGCAGGTTATGTAGGTGAAGATGTAGAGAATATACTTGTTGGCTTATTGCAGGACGCTGATTATGATGTAGAAAGAGCTGAGAAAGGGATACTGTACCTTGATGAAGTTGATAAAGTAGCAAGAAAGAGTGCGGCGCCTGCGGTTAGTCGTGATGTTTCAGGTGAAGGCGTTCAGCAAGCGTTGTTAAAGATATTGGAGGGGACGACTGCTAATATTCCTCCTAAAGGGGGTCGTAAACACCCTGAACAACCAATGATTCAAATGAATACAAAAAATATTTTATTTATTTGTGGAGGAGCGTTTGAGGGAATAGAGAAGTTGATAAGTGAACGTGTTGGTGAACGGACTATGGGATTCGGAGCTTTAAGTGAAGAAAGTCATGAAGAAGATATCAGTGAAAAACTTCTATCGAAAATACAACCCGAGGATCTCTTGACTCATGGTATGATTCCAGAGTTTGTGGGACGAATTCCTGTAATAACTACAATGGATTCGTTAACTGAAGATGATTTATTGCGAATTCTAACCGAGCCTCGCGATGCAATAGTCAAGCAAATGAAGCGCCTCTTTGAACTTGATGGAATTAATGTTGAATTCACTGATGATGCGTTGCGAAAGATAGTTGCACTGACAGTGAACAAGGGCACTGGAGCTCGTGGTTTGAGATCTGTACTGGAGCAATCTGTAATGGATATAATGTATGATCTGCCTTCTCGTGATGATGTAAAGTTTGTAGAAATTGATGTTGAAATGATTGAACAGGGGATTGATAAATTTGGTCGCGAAGATGATCAAATGCCCCGTAAACGTGCGTGAAAAAATTGTCTTTGATTAGATGTGATTCTGCTGAATTTGTTGTTGGTGCAGTAAGTCCCAAAGATTTCCCAGAGGACGACTTTCCGGAGGTAGTGTTTTCGGGGCGGTCGAATGTTGGGAAGTCCTCTTTAATTAACTCTTTGTTGCAACGAAAGAAGTTGGCGCGAACTTCATCAACTCCAGGTAAAACCCAGCAGCTTAATTATTACCGCGTTAACAAGGCGTTTTACTTTGTAGATTTGCCAGGTTATGGATATGTTCGTGGCGGTAAAGGCTTGCGTGAAAAACTAGGGAATCTGGTTGAGACCTTTGTAACGTCTAGTCAAAAAATTTGTGCAATATTACAATTAGTAGATGTAAGGAACGGTCCAACAGATTCCGATAGAGCAATGATAGACTTTCTCAGATCATTGCACTATCCATTCCTACTCATTTTCACCAAAACGGATAAGCTTTCGTCTCCGAAATTGGATAAAGTTTTTTCGCGACTTGAAAATGAAGGCGTCCTTGGAGGTATGTCCTATGTACCATTTTCTGCAGTAAATAATCAAGGTCGAGAGGATGTGTTGCGCTGGGTAGATGATGTTGTAAAATCTGATAAAAGTCAATAGATAGAGGGTTATGTGAAAGTTTTAATAAGCGATAAAATGGATGAACGTTGTGTCGAGATTCTCGAGGGAAATGACGAAATTACTGTAGATTTCAAAACAGGACTTAGTCCTCAGGAATTACTCGAAATTATAGATAACTACGAAGCTTTGATTGTGCGCAGTGGAACACAGGTGACTGAGGATGTCTTGAATGCGGGCACTAAGCTAAAAGTAGTCGGACGTGCTGGTGCTGGCATTGACAATATCGATGTAGATGCGGCTACAAGAAGTGGAATCATAGTCATGAACACACCTGGTGGGAATTCTGTCTCTACTGCGGAGCATAGTTTCGCTATGATTATGGCGCTTGCTCGTAATATACCTCAAGGGTGTGCTACACTAAAAAACGGTTTGTGGGAAAGAAGTAGACTTACCGGAGTCGAATTGAGAGGAAAAACTCTTGGTATTTTGGGACTCGGGAAGGTCGGAAGTGAGGTGGCACTTCGCGCGAATATTTTCGGAATGAAAGTGATAGCCTATGATCCGATGGTTTCAAGTGAATTTGCCGAGTCATACGGAGTTTCTTTGGCTGAACCGGAAGATATTTATAGACAGTCTGATTTTATAACTGTCCACTTGCCACTCATCAGCCAGACAAAACACATGATATCCGAAAATCAAATTTTATCATGCAAAAAAGGCGTGTTTTTTGTCAACTGCGCTCGAGGTGGGATCATAGATGAAAAAGCATTGTTGCGACATATTGAAACGGGTCATGTAGGAGGGGCGGCCTTAGATGTTTTCGAGCAAGAGCCGCCAGTCGATAATCAGTTAGTTGCTCATGATAGGGTTATTTGCACTCCACATCTTGGTGCTTCGACAACTGAGGCGCAGCAAAGTGTTGCGTTACAAGTTGCTGAGCAAGTTGGTGATGTACTTATGGGAAAAGTGATTAGAAATGCAGTGAATACTCCCTCAGTTGAACCAGAAATATATGCCAAAATGCGTCCCTATTTGGAATTAGCAAAGCGATTGGGGAGCTTGCAGGGTCAATTGATTGACGGGCGAATGGAGAAGGTCACCGTTCAGTATCACGGTGACGTAAGTTATCCCACGTCGATAATGACTGCGGCAGTGTTACAGGGAATTCTTTCTTTTGTTACTGACATGCCTATAAATGCGGTGAATGCTCCAATCTTTGCACAAGATCGGGGATTGTCTGTTAACGAAGTTCGTAGCAACGAACATGAAGACTATGCTTCCTTGATAACAGTTATATGTCAGACGGATAAGGAGGAGCGGTTGATTGCCGGAACGTTATTCGGCAAAAGTGATCCTAGAATAGTGCGTTTCGATGGGTATAAGTTTGATGCTTCTTCAGAAGGAAACATGTTGTTTTATATTAATGATGATATTCCGGGTATTATCGGATATATTGGTACAATAATGGGTGAGCACAGTGTCAATATCGCCCAAATGTCGTGCGGTCGCGATGAAATCGGTGGTAGTGCGCTAACAATTTTAAATATAGACGGATCGATCCCAGAGAATGTGTTGAATGATGTGCGGTCTCGTGATTATATTTCCTGGGCGAAATTTGCAAGCGTGAAGAGCGCGTAAAAGGTATAGGAAATGTCAACTAAAATAGCACTTGGAGCACAATGGGGTGATGAAGGTAAAGCCAAGGTTGTAGATTATCTCACACTCGATTCAGATATCGTGGTGAGATATCAAGGAGGAGCAAATGCTGGGCATACTGTTAAGGTAGGCGATGTGGAGTTTGTATTTCACATGATACCTTCTGGCATCATGCATCAAGATAAGATATGCGTTATCGGAAATGGGGTTGTTGTAGATCCTCAGGCGCTGCTTGACGAAATAGATGATTTGCACACGAAAGGTTTCTCTTGTGAAGGTCGTTTGAAGGTAAGTCAAAGTGCGCATTTAGTACTACCTTATCACAAGTTACTTGATCGAGCGGGAGAAGAAAGCAAGGGAGGCGTTACTATTGGGACAACTGGGCGCGGAATAGGTCCAGCTTATCGAGATAAAGTGGAAAGGACCCATGGCATTCGAGTTATGGATCTTTTTGACGCAAGGCGATTGACCGAGAAGCTTCGAGCCGCCGTAGACGTCAAAAATGAGATTATAAAAAAAATTTACAATCTCGAGCCTCTTGAATTTGCTCCTATAATTGATTCCTATGCGTCTTATGCCGAACGACTCAGACCGTTTGTCTCAGATATTTCCATTTTTCTAAACGAGGCTATTGATTCAGGAAAGAATGTTCTTTTTGAAGGTGCTCAAGGTACTTTGCTTGATGTTGATCATGGAACATATCCGTATGTGACTTCTTCTAACACAACAGCGGGTGCCGCATGCACGGGAAGTGGCGTCGGCCCAACACGCATAGAAGAAGTGATCGGTGTAACTAAATCCTACACTACCCGGGTGGGAAATGGACCATTCCCGACGGAAATGGTAGGTGAAGATGGTGACCATCTTCGAAAATTGGGTAATGAGTTCGGTGCAACAACAGGTCGTGCTCGCCGTTGTGGATGGTTTGATGTTCCAATATTGAGGTCGGCCAAACGTCTTAATGGATTGACAAGCATTGCCCTAACACGCCTGGATACGTTGGACACTATGGAAAGATTGAAAGTATGTACTTCATATGAATACAAGGGTGAACGTTTAGATCAATTTCCTTCGGACTTGGAGATTTTGGCTGATTGCCAACCGATATATGAGGAAATTGAAGGATGGAGAAGTTCGACGGCTCATATAAGGTCCTACCAGGAACTTCCCTCATTGGCACGCGACTATGTTGAGTTGTTAGTAGAAAGGATTGGCCTACCTGCCTCGTTGATTTCTGTTGGTCCTGAGAGACATGCAACTATCGAGATGGACTAAATTTAGATATTTCGAATGTATGTTTTTAAGTGTTGTCGTGTTTTGAGTAAAATATCCTGAACTAACTTGTTTTTATAGTCTAAATAGGTCCAAGGAAGGGGTTTGTAAATACCTTTTTCATATAGTAGAGTAAGTTCAGCAAATATCCCTGGGCCGATGGACGTGCGGTGGGGTGAATATTTTGAAGTGCTCAACACGAGATTTCCTGTTGTCAGTAATCCAGGATCGATATTAACGTTACGTTTGAGCTCTGTTTCTTTACTTTTTGTTGCAAGTAACCGTTCAATTTCAATCGTTTGTAGTTTTTGTTCGTATAGTTTATGTTGGAGAATTTGTTTTTCGAACACGATAAACTTTTTCAAAAGTCCATCGCCCATTTCTCTTGCATAATACCTATTACCGACGAAACGATATGGAGTACTCTTGAGGAGTATTCTGCCCCATAATCCTTGTAGGCGATCAAGTGCCTTTTTCAAGTGAATTTGATTATTATAGGTGACTGCACAAACTAAAATTGCACGTTGTGGATGATCTAATTCTATTGGCATATTATAAATTTGGTCCGATATTGCATCAATTGGCAAGCAAATTGTTGACAGGTTGTGTAAATAGTAAGTAATCTATTTGCGAATGAAAGGGAAGATTATATGCGTGTTGAGGAGTTAGATACTCCAGCATTAATTCTTGATTTGGATAGCTTTGAGGAGAATTTAAAGCGGTATCAAGAATATTTTGATAGTCACGCGATCAGCTTAAGGCCTCATATAAAGACGCATAAGTGTGTAGCTATGGCGCATATGCAGTTGAAGCAGGGAGCGATCGGGATTACTTGTCAAAAAGTTAGTGAGGCAGAGGTAATGGTTGCTGGAGGCTTAGATGGCGACGTCTTGATTCCGTTCAATGTCATCGGTCGACAAAAATTAGAGCGTTTAATGGCATTGGCTAGTCGTGCTCGTGTAACTGTAGCAGCGGATTCTGAATATACCGTAAACGGTTTGTCTTCTGCAGCTATTGGCCATGATGCGAGTATAGGAGTTATTGTTGAATTATATCAAGGGAGAACTGGTGTTCCGACGCCAGCGTTGGCCGTAGAGTTGGGCAAAATAATAGATGAATCGCCTGGATTAGAATTACGCGGTATAATGATCATGCCTGCTCCTCCTACTGTGCGACCTTTTTTACAGGAAGTAATATCGGAATTTGATAAGGCAGGTTTGCCCTATCCTATTGTTAGTGGCGGAAGTACGCCCAGTGCTTTTACTGCACATGAGATACCTGAACTAACGGAATTTCGAGCTGGTGAGTATCCGGTTGGAGGTATAAAGCATTTGTCTTTAGGGACACATTCCGTTGATCAGTGTGCTGGAAGGATATTGGCTACGGTTGTCAGTCGACCTAATGGCGATCGCGCAGTAATAGATGCGGGAAGTAAATCTTTAAGTGCTGCCACCGCTGAGTTCAATGGGCAAACTGTTTTGGGATACGTGGTCGAATATCCAGATGCCATTTTTTCAGGTGCCTCTGAGGAACATGGTCAAATAGACTTGACATTATGTACGAAAAAGCCTGAAATTGGCGAACAAGTTCAAATCATCCTTGCTCATCCGTGCCCAGGTTTTAACGAACACGATAGTATCTATGCTTTGCGTGATGGTCGGGTAGAAGCAATTTGGTCGGTAGATGCGCGAGGATCAATAAGGTAGTAGAGAGAGAGATTTTTATGGATTCAGTAGAATTAATTAAGATATGTCAAAGACTAAAATTACCGTCGACTGCTACTTTGACATCGGTACTAAGGTCTCAAGGAATTACTCGTAGTTTTATGCATAATGTTGGTCCGCTGGGGAAAGATATGCGTATGGCCGGCCCTGCTTATACACTTCGTTATATACCAGCGAGAGAAGATCTTGACGAAGAGCCCGTTGATAATTTAAAAGATGTGCAACGAATTGGAATTGAAGAGTTTCCTCAGGGATCTGTTTTTGTTATTGATGCGAGAGGCGATACTCGGGCAGGTACAATGGGTTCAATTCTTGCTAAGAGATTACAGGTAAAAGGTGCTGCTGGGATCGTTACCGATGGAGCCTATCGTGATTCACCAGCAATTATTTCGAGTGGTTTACCGTCTTTTGCTGCGGGGATGAATGCGCACACTAATAAGACCATACATTTTCCAAGTGAGATACAGGTTCCTGTTGCATGTGGCGAAGTAGCTGTGTTTCCGGGCGACATCATTGTAGGAGACGATGAAGGAGTTGTTGTCGTGCCTTTGAAGTTAGCGCAAGAGACCGCAAATAGGGCTGTTGAGATGGAGAGAAAAGAAGATTTTATCTACAATAAGATATCATCTGGTGCTAGCATAATTGGGACGTATCCGCCAGATAAAAAGACGATGGCTGAATATGAGAATTGGAAAAAGAAGAATGTGGACTGTTAGAAATGATTTTTATCAATTGAGGAATAGCGTATTTTTTTATCAGACAACTAACATTGCAGCACCAAAGACTCCGGCACTATCGCCCAAGCGATTTTGGACGATTTTTGTTTCTAATCGATGATTAAAAACATGTTTGGCCGCCTCATCCAGCCCATTAGTATACAACGCACTAACATTACTAACACCACCGCCTAGCACTATTGTATCTGGATCTAAAATATTGATGACATTAGCAATTCCGCGACCGAACTGCTCTGTTAAACGATTGATAGTTGATACCGCGTGTGGATCAGTGCCTATTTCTGATAGTTTATTTATCTCAGATAACGAAAGGGTCGTATTTGATAAATCTTTATAGAATTTCTCCAGAAATGGACCAGCCAGAATAGTCTCCACACATCCATGACGTCCGCAATAACATTCTGGACCTAAAGGGTCTAAAAGATTGTGTCCCCATTCCCCCGCGATTCCCTGCCCCCCGTATAAGGCTCTTCCATTTACTACGACTCCGCCACCAACTCCAGAGCCAATAATTACTCCGAATACGGTTGAAGATCCTCGTGCTGCACCTAAACGAGATTCTGCTAAGGCAAAACAATTTGCATCATTTGATGTATATACTTTCATAGACAAAGCTACTTCAATATCATGAGCTAGCATTTGTCCATTTAGACATGTTGCGTTACAATTTTTCAAGCGCTTAGTTTGAGGGTCAATGACTCCCGGTGTGCAGATACCAATTTTTTTTGTTTTTTTTCCTACTTTATTTTCCATCTTAGCTACGAGTTTTTTTATTTGGCCTATTACGTGGTCGTAGCCGCGATCGGCTTCGGTAGGTACCCGCAAACGAAGTATCGAGTCAGGTTGTTCAGTTGATGTGAGAATTACGCCCTCTATTTTAGTTCCACCTAAATCAAGTCCCCAAAATTGATCTGTCATACGTCGGCCTCAGCTAATTTTATATTCGTAAAATAAATTGAAAAGATCAATTTGTTGAAGATTGTGATAGGTGTGTTGGTTCTATCACTTTCATTTTTTTCCAAGTTCCGCTCCTAAAACGCCAGTAAAATATAACGCTTGCTAGGATTAAATAAAGACAGATGAATGACCACAACAAAAATATACCTGGTTGAAAAAAGGTCAAAGAAATATATGCAGGAATTACCATGGTGCCCCAACTTAATCCAAGCGAAGTCCACATCACGAAACGAGTATCGCCTGCACCCTTCAAGGCATGGGTAAAGATCAAGTAAAAGGCATCAGACACACAATAAATCGCAACAATGCGCAACAGTTTTTCTGCAAGTAAATAAGCCGTTTGAAACTCGCTACCAGTAGCATGCATACCAAACGGCAACAAGAAAAATTTAGGAATAGCAAGATACAAAAAAGTCATCAGGACCATATAACCGACAGCAACATGGACTCCTGTCCATGTACAGAATTCTGCCTCGTCGGGTTTGCTCGCGCCAATACGTTGTCCGACCAGAGTGGATACGGCGATCCCACACCCTATTAGTGGCATGAAAGCTAAGCTGTTAATGTTGAATGCTAAGTTTGTAGCGGCCAATGGAACAGGTCCCAACTTTCCCACTATGAAAATAAAAAAAGTGAATGCCATTATGTCTAAGAAAAAATTGAGACCATTGGGTCCACCGTAGTAACACATGCGCTTTGCAAGTGCTATGTCTGGTTTCCAACCTCGTAAAGTTGCAAAAATCTCGCGATGTTGACGTCCAAAAAATAAAATACCGAACAGAATCGCTGAAATAAGTAAACCAAAGTTTGTTGCCCATGCGGCGCCACTAATCCCCATAGGCGGGAAGCCCCAATGCCCGAAGATAAGCGCATAATCCAAAATAATATTTATCACGATCGATATTATATTGACGAGAAGTACTACGTTTGTTTGTCCTCGACCGCTAAAAAAACAAGATAATGTGGTAGCAAGGACTTGGGGGCCGACTCCGTAACAGGTTATTCGAAAATAGATAATTTCTTCTTGCCGTATTTCAGGAGAATGACCAATCCAATTAAAAATATCGGTGGAAAAATAAGATGGTATTAATGCAAAGATACCACTAAAAATTGAAAGATATGCCCCCTGCCATATTACCGGTCCGATTCGTTCAGGACGCTTAGCTCCTGCATACTGTGCAACGAATGTATTGGCATATTGGACGGTTCCCATAAAGAGACTCACAATAGTAAAACTTGCAAACCCTGCTGGCAAAGCTGCAGCAAGAGATGTAGTGGAGTGCCAAGTCAGGAACACCCGGTCGATAAACATCTGGATACTCCAACTCGCTGAACTACAGATTAATGGCAGTGCTAGAATAAGAAATTCTCTATATCCGCCATTTTTATTATATCGAAGACGAATTATTTTAAATAAAGACAATTATTTTCTCATTTTGTGGTAGCTGTTTACTTTAATACATTGAATTTCAATATGATTTTGAGATTGTGCCAGTGTAAGGTTCGTTAGATTATTGTTGTAGATAACTTTGGAGGAGTATGGCTAAAAAAAAGAAGAAGACAAAAAAGGTTACTGAGCGTAAAGCTTATGGTATTACCGTATTAAAATCGGCGGATTCACGTGTTCGCAAACTACGGAAGGATCATGAGCCAAATATTCACGGCAACAAAGTATGGAATTCCAGTTGGTGCATCATGGATTTTTTGATTTCTCAAGGATTACCATACGGTTTGAATGTATTAGAAGCAGGTTGCGGATGGGGGCCAGCGGGGATTTTTTGTGCTAAAAATTTTGATGCCCAAGTTACTGGGCTCGATGCTGATGCAGCAGTCTTCCCTTACTTGAATCTCCATGCTGAGATTAATGGAGTAGAAATTAAAACCTATGAAGCTACTTTCGATAAATTAAAAAAGAAGGAATTGGGTGATTTTCAGTTGGTTATCGGTGGTGATATTTGTTTTTGGGACGAGATGAAAAAACCGGTATATAAACTTGTAGAAAAATCTATAGATTCGGGAGTAGGTCAGGTAATTATAGCAGACCCGGGGCGACCACCTTTTCATAAGATGGCGAATAAGGTCATAAAGCGGATCGGTGGGGAAGTTAAGGAGTGGTCAGTTGATGATGAAGTAAAAGCAAGTGCGTATTTGCTTATTGTCGGATCGTTACCATGAATAGATTGTCGACAAACCTTCAAGATGCCTTGTTGGCTGGCCAGGTCATACCGGCTCATCCACTTGCCCTAAATAAGTATGGAAAATTAGATGAAAGGCGACAACGGGCACTCTCCCGATATTATTTGGATGCGGGTGCTGGTGGCTTAGCAGTAGGCGTCCATACGACGCAGTTTGCAATTCGAGATAAAGATCTTTTAAAACCAGTCCTTGAAATATCTGCGGAGCAGATTGCTGAGAATGAAAATGAAGACCTCATAGGTATTGCAGGAGTGATCGGGGAGACAAAACAGGCAGTCTTTGAAGCTAAATTAGCTGTTGATTTAGGTTATCATGCAGCTCTTTTGAGTCTTGGTGCCTTCGTCGATTTCAGTGATGAAGATATGATCTGTCATTGTAGAGAGATTGCAGAAATAATACCAATAGT
>MDTG01350364.1_pt1 | contig 12832 bp, 11 predicted proteins | sample 811421 | NCBI WGS metagenome assembly MDTG01 (sample SAMN05326645, study PRJNA326480) | marine metagenome | isolation source: seawater | place: Pacific Ocean: South East | collected 2011 | reverse complement strand
TGGTGGAATTGGTAGACACAAGGGATTTAAAATCCCTCGAAGGCAACTTCGTGCCGGTTCAAGTCCGGCTCCGGGCACCATGGTAAGTGCTTTATGGATGATATTAAAAAAGAATCAACTGAAAAAGAATACGAAGATGACTTTGATCTCATTGATGCAATAAAGTTCCTATTTCGTAAAAAGATTTTAATTTCTTCTGTAGCCCTTATTGCAACAATATTTGCTATCTTTTACTCACTTTCTATTCAAAACTTATATATGTCAAAGACACTTTTAGCACCATCAGATGAGAAAAGTTCCATGTATTCTCAATTAGGATCATTAAGTCCACTTGCTGGATTGGCAGGAATTAATATTGGGCAAGCTGGACTTCCAGTATCAAAGTCTTTTGAAGCAATTGAAAGAATTGAATCCTTTGAGTTCTTTGCAAATTCTTTTTTGCCCAATATTGCTTTTGAAGATTTAATGGCTGTTGAATCATGGGACCCCATTCTAAATAAATTAACTTACGACAGGGAAATTTATAATGAAGTGGATAGTAAGTGGGTAAGAAAGGCAACGTTCCCGCAGACAAGCAAACCAACTAATCAGGAGGCCTATAAAAAATACCTAAAAGCATTAACAATTAGACAAGAAAAACAAACGTCTTTTGTGAGTATTTCAATTATTCATGAATCTCCTTTCATTGCAAAGAAATGGGTTGAAATAATTGTTCAAGAGATAAATAGTTCAATGCAAGAGATTGATAAGAAGAAAGCTTCAAATAATATCAGTTTCCTCTATGACGCCTTATCAAAAGCAGAAATTACGGAAGTTAAAAAAGCAATCTCGGAAATTGTTGAAATACAAATGAAAGTTTTGATGACTGCTTCTGCAGATGACTCATATGTTTACAAAACAATATATCATCCTATTGCACCAGAAGAAAAGGTTTCACCAAACAGATCATTAATTGTAATTATTGGTTTTTCTATTGGACTTCTTTTAGGGATTTTAATTTCATTAATAATTTTTATTAGAAAAAAAAGACTAATTGAAAAATGGACTTAAAACTAAAGAATTTTTTTTCCTCATATGTTATTTAAGTTAGACTCATATATGTTTCTAATAAAATGAAAATCACAGTAGTTGGCTCAGGTTATGTAGGCATGTCAATGGCAGCTCTCTTTGCTCAACGAAATGATGTGATGGTTCATGACATTGACCCTAAAAGGGTGGAGAAAATTAATGAAAAAAAATCTACAATATCTGATCCTGATATTGAAACATTTTTAATTGAAAACAAATTAAATATTTCTGCAACATTAGATAAAGGAGAGGCTTACGAAAATGCTGATTTTGTTGTCATTGCAGCACCAACAAACTTTGATAAAACTACTGACTCTTTTGATACGTCAATAGTTGATTCAATTATTGCTGATATTCGTAATATTAATTCAGAAGCAATAATTGTAATCAAGTCGACAATTCCCATAGGACATACTTCATCATTGCAAAAAAAATTCTCTACGAGAAATATTATATTTTCACCTGAATTCCTCAGGGAGGGAAAAGCACTTGCAGATAATCTCTATCCTTCAAGAATTATTATTGGAACAAATAAACAAAAAGGTGAAGCTTTTGCAGATATTTTAGTAGGCGCTGCTAAAAAAAAAGATATTGAAATTCTTTATATGAATTCGTCTGAGGCAGAGGCAGTTAAATTATTTTCAAATACTTACTTAGCTATGAGGGTTTCATTTTTCAATGAGTTGGACTCATTTGCGCTTAAAAACAGACTTGACACTATGAATATCATCGAAGGGGTATGCAAGGATAAACGGATAGGAGATGGTTACAATAATCCCTCTTTTGGGTATGGAGGATATTGTCTTCCTAAAGATACCAGACAGCTTTTAAACAACTTTGAGAATATTCCACAATCACTAATTGAAGCAACTATTAGTTCAAACTCTAAAAGAAAAGATTTTATTGCAAATGAAATTCTTAAAAAGAATCCAAAGATTGTAGGTGTATACCGATTATTGATGAAAAGCAACAGTGACAATTTTAGATCTTCCGCGGTACTAGAGGTAATCGATAAAATAAAAAAACAAAATATTAAAGTTGTTATTTTTGAACCAAATTTTAATGCTGATTTTTTTGATGGGTGTCAGATAATTAAAGATTTAGAAAGTTTTAAAAATATGTCTGATGTAATTGCTTGTAATCGTGTGAGTGAACAAATAATCGATGTTAAAGACAAAGTTTTTACAAGAGACTTCTTTAAAAGAGATTAAATAATGAAGATTTTATTAACAGGTGCAGCAGGTTTTATCGGGTACCACCTTACTTTAAAACTTATTGAAAGCGGCGAATCTGTAGTTGGTCTTGATAATATTAATAATTACTATGATCCCTTTTTAAAAAAATCAAGATTAAAAAACATAGAAAGTAACAAAAACGCTTCTTGCTTCAGTTTTATAAATGAAGATATTTCTAATAAAGAAAGCATAGAAAAAATATTTAAAGATAACAGCTTTGATATTGTCATAAATCTTGCTGCTCAAGCTGGTGTAAGATATTCACTTGAAAATCCAAGCGCATATGTTGACTCCAATTTAGTAGGCTTTATAAATATTCTAGAAGGTTGTCGTCACTTTGATATAAAGCATTTCATTTTTGCAAGCTCAAGTTCAGTTTATGGCATGAATACCAAACAACCGTTTAGTACTTTAGACAGAACTGATTTCCCAATTTCTCTTTATGCAGCTACTAAAAAATCAAATGAACTAATAGCACATTCATATAGTCATCTTTATGGCATGCCAATTACGGGATTAAGATTTTTCACTGTTTACGGGCCATTTGGAAGACCAGATATGGCATATTATAAATTCACTAGAGCGATACTTGAAGGTCATCCCATTCAAGTCTACAACAATGGCAAAATGAAGAGAGATTTCACTTATATTGATGATGTTATAGATGGAATAGTAAAAGTTCTTGAAGCAATCCCAGAACCTCAATCCAACAAACACTCTTTGGCAAAACCCCCTTTTAAAATATATAATATTGGCAATAATAATCCAGTTACTCTAGAGGAATTTATTGATGCTATTGAAACTTCTCTTGGTACCAAAGCAAAAAGAAATTTGTTGCCTATGCAAGACGGAGATGTTCATGAAACCTACGCGAATATAGATGATATGATTTCAGACTTTAATTTTAATCCTTCCACATCAATAAGTGAGGGCATTGAAAGTTTTGTTCAATGGTATAAATCATTTCATGAATCCTAATAATTCCTTTAAGGAGGTTAAAATAAAATGAGAAATGTACCTTTTTTTGATTATCCAGGAATTTATAATAGATTTAAGTCTGAGTTTGATAGCATATTTCAAGATGTTTGTTCTCGAGGAGCTTTTATTCTTCAAAGTGACCTTGAAAAATTTGAAAAAGAGCTAGCTAATTTCCTCAATGTAAAACATTCCTTAGGAGTCGCTGACGGAACTAATGCTTTATATCTGGGACTTAATTCTCTTGGAATTGGAAGTGGAGATGAAGTTATTATTTCATCTCATACATATGTTGCGACAGCAAATGCTATACAAATGGTAGGTGCCAAGCCGATTTTTGCAGATATTGATGAAAATAATTTACTTTGTCCTAGTTCCGCTCGCTTAAAGATAACAAAAAATACTAAAGCAATCATGCCAACCCAGCTAAATGGAAGATGCGCAAATATGGATGAGATTCGATCAATATGTGATGAACATAAGCTTATTCTTGCAGAAGATAGCGCTCAAGGTCTTGGTGCAAGATTTGGTGATGAGTTTGCTGGTACATTTGGAACTTTTGGGACTTTAAGCTTTTATCCAGCAAAATTAATTGGTTGTTTTGGTGATGGCGGAGCAATAATGACAAATGATTCTTCTCTTGCAGAAAAACTTAAAGCTATGAGAGATCATGGAAGAGATGAAAATGGCATGGTCGCTATGTGGGGAACTAATTCAAGGCTTGATAATTTACAAGCAGCTTTTTTAAGTTTTAGACTTAAACACTTTAATGATGATATTCACAGAAGAAGAGAAATCGCTCAATTATATGAAGATGGATTAAATCATTTAAATCAAATTAAGCTACCAAAAGCTCCATCTTTTGATACCAAACATTTTGATGTATACCAAAATTATGAGTGTGAAGCTAAAGATAGAGATAAACTTCGTTCATATTTGCAAGAAAATGGTATTGGTACACTTATTCAGTGGGCAGGAAATCCTGTACACCATTTTAAAGGTTTGGGGTATGGTAAAGAAAAATTTGATGACCTACCTAAAACAGATTTATTTTTCTCAAAATGTTTAATGTTACCCATGAATATGAGCTTAACCGATGAGGATGTTGCCTACGTAATTGATCATATAAAAAGATTCTATGGAAAGGAAAATTAAAGAATGCCATCTTCTAAGAACTTTAAAGAGGGAACAGAATTATTAGCTGCATATATTAGGAGGCACATAGTAAATATGACTCATTTGGGCGGCAGCTCCCATGTTGGTTCAGGCTTATCTATAGCAGATATTCTAGCAGTTCTTTATGGAGAGGTTTTAAATATAGATCCCGATGACCCAAAATACGAGAACCGCGACAGATTCATCCTTTCAAAAGGACATGCTGGCGCAGCAGTTTATGCAGCATTAGCAGAAGTTGGATTCTTTAATAAAGATAAATTAAAGGAGCATTATCAAAATGGATCAGTGCTATCCGGACATGTTTCCCATAAAGGCGTTCCAGGAGTTGAGCTTTCAACAGGATCGCTTGGGCATGGTCTTGGCGTAGCAGCTGGAATGGCTTTATCTGGAAAGCTGCGTAATAAAGATCATAAAGTCTTTGCGCTTTTATCTGATGGAGAATGTGATGAAGGATCTAATTGGGAAGCTATACTTTTTTCTTCACATCATAAATTAGCTAACTTAATAGCTATTATTGACTATAACAAGATTCAATCTTTAGACACCACTGAAAATACTCTAGCTCTTGAACCTTTTGCAGATAAGTTTAAGGCTTTTGGATGGAATGTTTTGGAGGCAGATGGTCATAAACATGATGAGCTGGTTTCAGCTTTTACGAAAATATATGAACAACATGACTCTCCCTCAGTATTAATATGTCATACCATTAAAGGTAAAGGAGTCTCTTTCATGGAAAATTCAGTCTTATGGCATTATCGCTCTCCACAAAATGAAGAGTATGAAAATGCAAAAAAAGAATTAGATAATAAAATAGTTAGTCTTATGGAGAATTCATAAAATGCGCGATGCTTTTATTTCTGAATTGACTGAACTAGCCAAAGATGATCCTGATATAATGTTAATCACTGGAGATCTTGGCTTTGGTGTTTTAACAGACTTTGCAGAAAGATTCCCAAATCAATTCATAAATGCGGGTGTTGCAGAACAAAACATGTCTGCTCTTGCAGCTGGATTGGCTCTAGAGGGTTATAAGGTCTACACATATTCTATTGCAAATTTCACAACCATGAGATGTCTAGAGCAAATAAGAAATGATATTTGTTACCACAATGCAGATGTTACCTTAGTTTCTGTAGGAGCAGGTTTTTCATATGGTCAACTTGGCGTTTCTCATTTTGCAACGGAAGATTTAGCCATGCTTAGGGCTTTACCAAATATGATGGTTGTAGCTCCATCTGATCCCTGGGAAGCAAAAATCCTAACAAGGGAAATGGCAAAAGTGAGTGGTCCCAAATATCTAAGAATTGATAAAGGGTCCGCAGGATGTGATGAGGTGCATAAAGATGTTGTTTTAGGGAAAGGGAGAATCATTAAAGAGGGATCAGATGTAACTCTAATTTCAATAGGCGCAATATTATCTGAGGCTATTGAAGCTGCCAACATGCTTAAAGAAAATGATATAAATGCAAGAATAATTAGCATAAGCTCTCTCAAACCGCTAGATGATTCAATAATCTTTCAAGCTTGTTTGGAAACATCAGGCATTGTGTGTATAGAAGAACACACACAAATCGGTGGCTTATCAGGAGCAATCTCAGAGTTATGTCTTTCAAATGAGATTATTCCTGGATTCTTTAAAAGGATTGGTTTAAATGATGAATATCCATCAGTTGTTGGAGATCAATTATATTTAAGAGAAGAATATAAGATGTCATCTAATTTCATTTTTTCAGAAACTATGTCAGCGTTAAAAAAACATAGTGAAAATAGTTAGCCACTTTCAAAACAAAGTATCCAATAATAAATTTATTGGAAACATGAAACTATTTCTAGGCGGAAAGCTATTTTTAGCCATTGCGACATTAGCTGTAAGCATCATCACTGCTAGACTTCTTTCACCCGAGAATAGGGGTCTTTATGCTTTATTTTTCACAATTACTGGATTGGTAGTCACAATATTGCATGTTGGCATCTCTCCAGCAAATATATATTTTACAAATGTAAAAAAAATAAGAGTTAATATTTTAATTGGAAATAATTTTATTTTTTTGATGGGAAGCCTTACTTTATTGGGTTTTTTCTTTTTTTTATTATCATTTCTTAACTATGAAGATCCATTTATTAATAGTGAGAACTATTTAATATTAATATTTCTATGGCTTGCTTCAGCCTATACGTTAATAGAAGTTTGTATTTCCGGTTTTGTGTATGCAAAGAACCATTATAGTTTTTTAAATAAAAGCTTAATCATTCAATCGCTTCTTTTAATAATTTCAGCCTTGTTAATAATACCCTCAGGGTCAAACCTTGATATAGCAATAGGTTTAAGAATTTTGTTACTTTTATTTTTTATTATTTGGTTTGTTAAAAGTTTTTTATCTCTAATAAATGTAAAAAGACTTGGCTTTTCTTATGAAGTTTTAATCCAGCAAATTTATTTTGGGTCAAAGAATTGGCTTCAAAATATAATAGGTTTTTTAAATGTGAGGAGCTACATATTAATTTTAGGATTTATTGCAAGCCCAAAAACGGTTGGATACTTTTCCATAGCCTGGATTTTTGTGGAGCTTATTCGTTTTCTACCCGATACTATCTCTACAATGCTTCTTCCTGAACTTACTAATCAGGACTCAAAAAATCAACAAGTATCATTCACTCTAAAATTACTTAAGATCCTTTTTTATTCTGTTTTATTAATTGCCGTTGTTGGGTATTTTTTATATGATTATATTATAGACATAATTTTTGGTGATGCTTATGCGAGTGCATCAAATATTGCAAAGCTTTTAATGTTTGGTTCGACAGCAGGAGTTATATACCAAGTGCTTACAAGATTTTTTACCAGTCAGTCTCAACAGATTTTTTCAATTATTTCTGGATCAATTGGTTTAGCAGTTGGATTAATCTCATGCTTTATTTTTATTCCTTATTTTGATGGAGCAGGTGCTGCATATGCATATATTCTTAGCTCAATGACAACTGCAATTTTTGGTCTTTATTTTTTCTTAAAAACAACAAAACTACCTTTGAAGTCAATTATTGGCCTTACTAAACAGGATTTAAAAATTAATTAAAAATATAATTATGAAGATTGTTCATGCATATTTATTTTTCTCCATAAGGTTTGCAGGCGGAACATCTGATTTAATGTTTAAGATAGCTAAAGCTCAAGAAAAGCAGAAATTAAATCCAATAATTTATTCTGGTAATTATAAATTTGATCATGATTTAGCAAGAAAACTTAAGCAAACGATCTTTAAAATCACTGAATCATATTTTGATAAACAAGGCTTCTCAATTATGCCTGGCCTTAATTCGGAGTTAGAAGCTAACAGAGAAGATATTGATATCGTGCACATGCATGTTTTTAGGACTTTCCAGAACTATATACTCTATAGATTTTGCGTGAGAAATAAAATTCCTTATGTTATGGATGCACATGGCGCAGTTCCTTATGCAACGAAGAAGGTTTTTCTTAAAAAAGTTTATGACTGGTTAATTGGAAGAAAGATTTTAAAAAATGCATCTTATTTAATTGCAGAAACTGAAGTTGGTGTTAAAGAGTACCTCGATATAGATCCAACAATTGACAAGAATAAGATAATTGTAATTTCTCCTCCATTTGATACGGATGAATTTGAAGAACTCCCCAAAAAAAATAGTTTTAGAAATAAATTCAACATCAAGGATGAGACTAAGATAATAATGTTTTTGGGTAGAGTGCACCATATAAAAGGAAATGATTTCTTGATAGAGGCTTTTGCGAATTTATCTAAATCAAGACAAGACTGTATTTTAGCTATAGTTGGATCGGATGATGGTCATATGGATGAATGCAAAGCTCTTGCTAAAAGTCTTAATATTGAAGAAAAGGTATTATTCACAGGCTTTATCGCAGGAGAAGATAAGAATTCAGCGCTTGTTGATGCTGACATAGTTGTACAAATGTCAAGACAAGAGCAGGGGGCATGGGCGCCTTTTGAAGCAGTTTTATGTGGAACACCAATAATAGTGAGTGAACACACTGGAGCCGGAGAGGATGTAAAAAGAGTTAACGCAGGATTAACAGTTCCATTTGGAGACATAGATACTCTTTCAAATGCCATTAACAATACTTTAAATAACTATCAAGAAGCAGTTGACCTAACAATTAAAGCTCGAACATATATCTTAGAAAATATGTCAATGAATGCACGAGCTCATGAATACTCAGATTTATATGAGGAAGCAATTATTGGGTCAAAGCAATCTCCATAAATATGTCATATAACACCTCAGACTTGTCGCTGATAGTTCTTCCAGATGGACCAGTTGCATTCGATGGAAAACATTTTAGATATTCAAAAGGAGAGAGGTTATATCTAGATAATTTAGCAAATGATTTTAAAAAAATTTATTTAGCAACTTTTGTTATAAGAAAAGGTGAGGATTTTTATGAATCCTTATTGCACTCAAGATTTCAATCTGAAAATATTGAAATTATTGAGCTCCAAAAATCTTTTTTTAGGAATCCAGGAATATTTAAAAAATTAATTCAATTCATCTTTGTTTTTTTTAAGATCTTTTTTTTATCTAGGAAGATTGATGCAGGATATTTATTTTTACCTAGTTATCCTTCTGCAATGGCATGGATTGCATTAAAGTTCTGGCGGAAGCCTTATTTCATTTATGGGGCCGATGATTGGGTTCAGGCGTCTGAAAGCATGTTCAAGTGGGATATAAGAAAGAGAGATTTTATTTTTAAAGTTTATAAGAGGTTAAATATTTTTATCGAGCGAACAATTGTTAAAAACGCTTTATTTGGTGTGGCTGCAGGTGGCCAGCTTATAGAAAAATATAATAAAAATAATTGTGTTACTTTTCCGACAAGCCCAAGAATGACTCTATCAAAAAATGATATATTTGAGAGAGATGATACATGTCAAAATAATACAATTGATATAATTAATGTTGGTAGCTTTATTCATGATAAGGCGCATCATATTCTTATCAAAGCATTTGCAAAAGCGCTAAACATAAATAAAAATTTAAGGCTTAAGTTGCTTGGAGATGGTCCTCTTCGTCAAGAGCTAGTTGATTTGATACACACACTTAAGATTGAAGAACATGTCCTCTTTTGTGGATATATAGAAGAAGAAACAGAGCTCTATAAAAATCTTTCGTCATCAGATATTTTTGTATTATCAAGCGTTACAGAAGGCTTCCCCAGAGTCCTGTATGAAGCAATGTGCATGAGACTTCCAATAATTTCAACAAATGTTGGAGGCATACCTTATTTATTAAAAAATAAAGAAAATGCTTTAATAACAGAGTCTAATGATATAAATGGTATTGCAGAAGCAATTAATTTAATGATTAAGGATCAAGATTTAAGAAAATGTATAATAAAATCTGCGAGTGAAACGCTTGATGATGTATTCAGGAGAATGGATAGTAGTCAAATATCAAAATTACTTAAAGAATATTTATAATTAAAAATATTTAATTATTTTCTAATATGTGAAGGATTAAAATTTAGATGAAAAAAGAAACAGAATTAAGCATTATAGTCCCATGCTTAAATGAAGAAGATAATATATATGAAGCATTAAATATCATCAAAAATAACTTGGATGGATTCAATTATGAAGTAATTATTATAGATGATCAGAGTGCAGACAAGACATTTGAGAGGTCTCAAGAGTGGATAAAAGATAATAATGTTGAAAACTATAGAGTATTAAGAAGACCCCTTGATAGAAGGGGTTACGGAGCAGTAATAAAGTTTGGCATAGCATATGCTGTTGGGAAATATGTTACCTTTTATTCCGCCGATATGGTTGATCCAATTCATTTATTGCCAAAAATGATAAATTTAGTAAGAGAAAATGATCTTGTTCAAGTTTCAAGATACCAGGATCCAAAAAATGCTGAAAATATTCCTTTTAAATATAAATTTTTTCAGTTCTTTTTTAGAAGATTTGTAAGAATATCTTTAGGAAAAAGTATTGCTGATAGCACATATGCATTTAAGATTTTTAATCGAAAGAAAATTCTTTCTTTGGGCCTTTCTGCAAATAGATTCAATATTAGCCCTGAGATATTTTTTAAAGGATTTTTAGCTGATTACAAGATAGTTTTTGTTGAAGGTGCTCAAACTCACAGAGAAAGCGGAGTATCAAAATTTATTTTTTATAAAGAAGGTCCAGGATTTATCTGGTGCCTAATTAGAGCTCTCCTTCACAGAAAAAAAATAATATATTGGTTTTAAGGTGAAGAATCTATTAAAGATTTTAATAGCAATCTTTGCTATTTTTTTGCTATTTTATCTTGAAATAGTTTCTATAGATGCTCTTGTTATTTTTATTGAAAACTTAGAAATAAGTGATTTACTTATATTAATATTCTTAATTTTTTTCTTAATGATAGGAACATACTTCAGATGGTTTTTTTGCACATTCTTTCTGAATTTAGATATACCAAAAAAGGGATTAATAAATATTAGTTCAGAGGCATATACTTATGGGCAAATTATACCTGGCCAGCTTGGGATTGATGGCTGGAGAATCCTAAGGTATAAAGATTTGGATAACAGCAAGTTTAAAAGTAAATTATTGGCAATTACAATAATAGAAAAGATAGTCTCAATCATCTCCCAGTTAACACTTTTCCTGATTTTTTTTATAATTTTCTTCGATGTACATATCAGTCTTTTTAAAGTTATACTTTTTTCAATTGCTTTAATAGTCTCATCTTTTTTGGCCCTTAAAGTATTTAAATACATAATATTTAATAGGCTGAAAGTTAATTTAAGATCTCTGAATATAATATATCTCCTAAAGATTTTTCTTTTTGCAATTCTTTTAAACACTTTGGCATGCTTTTTGATTTTTACAATATCGAATATTATGTTGGAAGGTCAAAGTTTAAGCTTTATAGGCACTTCCATGTCTATGCTAGCATCTAATATAAGTGCAGCTATTCCAATAACTCCAAATGGGATAGGCATCTCAGAGTTTATGTATTCAAAAATAATATCAGTAATAAGCGATGGTCAAATGACAGCTCTTTATGGAACTTCTTATCTACTGTATAGAATATTAAATATCTTGGGTCATTTATTAATTTACATAACAACCACAATTAGCTTATCTATTAATGGTAACAAAGCTTGATTAAGATTAATTTCAACAAGATTTTTTTCACCCTTATATTAATTCAAATATCTATTCTTTTATTCTTTATTGATAATGCTTATACCGATGGATGGAATCTGAGACAAGCTCAAACTGCGATGATGGCAAGAAATATCTTTAATGATGGGATAGGTTTTTTGCCTACAAGGCTTGATTTCTTTGCCCCATATTTGGGAGAAGTTATTTTAGAATTTCCTTTTGTCCATAGCATAACAGCATTGCTATATTCGTTTTTTGGAGAAGATGAGATTTATGGAAGAATTTTAATATTAACTTTTCATATTTTTAATATTTTCTTGATATTAAAAATACTCAGGATCCTTTTCACCAGCTTAACCTCAAAAATATTCTCAATAATCTATGCTTTCACTCCAATAATATTTTATTCTGCTCATGCATTTATTCCCGAAACTAGCATGCTATCTTTTTATTTATTGTCATTTTATTTGTTTTTAATATTAGATAAAAATAAACCTATAATTCATCTAATTTATAGACTAACTCTTGCTTTTTTACCTCTATTAAAGCCTATTGCTGGGGTAATTTATTTTCCTATCCTCTTTTACGCGCTTTCAAAGGGAAGGATTTCTTTTATGAGAGAGCTTTCTTTATTGAGCATTTGTTCTATTCCATTTGCTGCATGGATGATATTTGGATTCTTTGTGAATAATGACATTCAAAATACTGGCAGCGATTGGGCAAATTGGTCAGATATTTTATTAGGTAGAGGAGGAATAATTGCAAATTGGTTAAATGTAGATTTTTATAAAAATGTTTTAACGAGCTTTATTTTTCTTAATGCAACTCCATTAATTATTATATTTTTAATTCTTTGTCTTCGTATGGGGGTTAATTTTCCATATAAAAAATTTGTTTGCATCTGGGCAGTAGCAAATATTATTGTTTTAATGATTTTTGCAGGAGCAAATAGAGGACATCCTTATTATCAAATATACTTTGTTCCAATATTCTTGATCTTTGCAGCAGCATACTTTGAGTATTTCAAAAACTCTAAGACGTTAAAACAGACATATGTTCTAGCTTTTGTTCTACTTTTTTCTCATATATCTCTGTCTTTAGCCGTTTTTTTATATGGAGTAGATGAGAAAAAAAGAATTGATAATCTTGATGAATTTATTGAGGTTGCCAATAACAACATTTACTTTAAAGAAAAGAAGCCCAGTAATTTTGTGATAATACAAG
>MDTG01411948.1_pt1 | contig 12833 bp, 5 predicted proteins | sample 811421 | NCBI WGS metagenome assembly MDTG01 (sample SAMN05326645, study PRJNA326480) | marine metagenome | isolation source: seawater | place: Pacific Ocean: South East | collected 2011 | reverse complement strand
ACTCTGGTCGGGCTACGCCCTCCCGACGTTCCCCGAATGCGCCGCCAAGTGGCCTACTTTTGCGCCGCCCAATGGCCTGGTTTTGCTCCGCCGTTGACAGGTTCAAGGAGCCGCACCTGCTGCCGCAGACCGACGGCACGATGGCCGAGTTCCAGTATTTCTTCGCACAGCGCGAAGCGCTGGAGACGATTATCTATCTTTATGACGTTGTCGGCGTGAAGGACAAATTCGACCTCATGCGCTTCGACAGCTCCGGCGCAGTGTCGGCGGGCATGTTCGATGAGACGTGGCGGCGTTTTGTCCTCAAGATGGCGACCGGCACCGGCAAAACCAAGGTGATGAGCCTCGCGCTGGCATGGAGTTTCTTTCACAAGCTCTATGAGCCGGAGTCCAGGCTCTCGCGCAATTTCCTTGTGATCGCCCCCAACATCATCGTGCTGGATCGCATCTATCACGATTTTCAAGGGTTGCGCATCTTCTTCGACGATCCGGTTTTGCCCGACAACGGTTTTGACGGGCAGAACTGGCGGGATGATTTTCAGCTCACCCTGCACAAGCAGGATGAGGTGCGCGTCACCCAGCCCACCGGCAACATATTCCTGACCAATATCCACCGCGTCTATTCAGGCGACGATATCCCGCCGTCGCCTGACGATGAGAACACAATGGATTATTTCTTCGGCAAGCGTCCGACGGGAGCGACCACGGATTCGAGCGTGGACCTTGGCATGATCGTGCGCGACATAGACGAGCTGATGGTGCTCAACGACGAGGCGCATCACATCCATGACTCGAAGCTGGCCTGGTTCAAATCCATTGAGGACATCCACAACAGGCTCTTGCAGAAGGGCGGGGCGCTTGCGCTGCAAGTCGATGTTACGGCTACGCCCAAGCATAACAATGGTGCCATCTTCGTACAGACCGTGTCCGACTATCCGCTGGTCGAGGCGATCTCGCAGAATGTGGTCAAGCACCCGGTCCTGCCGGACGCCGCCAGCCGGGCCAAATTGTCCGAACGGCAGAGCGCCAAATATACCGAGAAGTACGCCGACTATATCGATCTTGGTGTGATCGAGTGGCGCAAGGCGTATGCCGAGCATGAGAAGCTGGGCAAGAAAGCCATCCTGTTCGTGATGACCGACGACACCAAGAACTGCGACGACGTGGCCGAGTATCTGGAAGGCGGCTATCCTGATCTGAAGGACGCTGTTCTGGTCATCCACACCAAGAACAACGGTGAGATTTCCGAGGCGCAGACCGGCAAGGCGAAGGAAGAGCTGGATAAGCTGCGCGAGCAGTCCAACAGGATCGACGAACCCGACAGCCCCTACAAGGCGATCGTCTCGGTGCTTATGCTCAAGGAAGGCTGGGACGTGCGCAACGTCACCACCATTGTCGGCCTGCGTGCCTATTCAGCCAAGAGCAATATCCTGCCCGAACAGACTCTCGGTCGCGGTCTGCGCAAGATGTATCCCGGCGGACTGGAAGAATATGTCAGCGTCGTCGGCACGGACGCGTTCATGGATTTTGTGGAATCTATCCAGGCCGAGGGCGTGGAACTTGAACGCACTGCGATGGGTGAAGGGACAAAGCCAAAGACACCGCTTGTCGTCGAGATCGACAGCGAGAACGACAAGAAGGACCTCGACGCGCTGGACATCGAGATACCGGTGCTTACGCCCCGCATTTACCGTGAATACAAGAATCTTGCCGATTTGGATATCAGCGCCATGGGGCACGAGCGAGTGCCCTACCGGCAATTCAGTGAGGAAGAGCAGCGGGAGATCGTCTTCAAGGACATCACCACCGGCGAGGTCACCCACACAACGATCCTCGATACGGCGGGCGCAGCCGACTACCGGAGTGTCCTTGGCTATTTTGCCCAGACCGTAATGAAGGAACTGCGGCTGGTCAGTGGCTATGACGTACTGTTCGGTAAGATCAAGACGTTCGTGCAGTCGGAATTATTCGACCAGGCCGTCGATCTTGAACATCCCAACACGCTGCGCAATCTGTCGGAACTTGCAGCGACCAAAACACTGATCGAAACCTTCAAGAAGACCATCAACGCCCTGACCGTGCGGGACAAGGGCGATGCCGAAATCCGTGACACGATCAAGCTGCGCCAGACGCGGCCTTTCGTCGTGAAGGACCAGGGCTATCTCATTCCGAAAAAGAGCGTGTTCAACCGTGTCATAGGCGACAGCCATCTTGAGCTTCAGTTCGCGAGCTTCCTGGAAAACTGCCCCGACGTGGTGTCCTACGCGAAGAACTATCTCGCGGTCCACTTCAAACTCGACTACGTAAACGCTGACGGCAATATCTCGAATTACTATCCCGACTTTCTCGTCAAGCTCGATGACAAAAACATCGTCATTGTCGAAACCAAGGGTCAGGAAGATCTCGACGTGCCTTTGAAGACCGCGCGCCTCAGGCAATGGTGTGAGGATATCAACCGGGTGCAGTCGGACGTGAACTATGACTTCGTCTTCGTGGACGAAGAGGGTTTCACGAGCTACAGCCCCAAATCCTTCGCCGACCTTGTCGCGAATTTCCGCCAGTACAAGGATGAATAAGACGGAATGACGCTGCGCCTCATACATACGTCGGACTGGCAAATCGGGAAGGTGTTCCGCTTTGTCGATAACGTGACGATGGGACTGCTTCAGGACGCGCGTTTGCGGGCGATCACGCGCCTTGGCGAACTGGCTGCGGAGAAGGGCGCGCAGCACGTACTCGTCGCCGGCGATGTCTATGACATGGAAGCCTTGTCGCCGCGTTCGCTCAACCAGCCCCTTGAACGCATGCGCAATTTTGACGGCGTGCACTGGCACCTGATGCCGGGCAATCACGATCATTACCGTCCGAACGGGCTTTGGGACCAGCTCCGGCGCAAGGGCCTGCCCGGCAATGTGCATATTCATGCCGCGCCGGAGCCTGCAATCTTTGGGGATGACTCGTTCGCGCTTTTACCGGCGCCACTGCACCATCGGCGCATGCTGGAAGACCCAACCGCTTATATGGATGACGCGGACCTGTCTGACGAGTTGGTGCGCGTAGGGCTTGCCCACGGCACCATCACCGGCTTCGGGTCTGACGACAAGGATGTGCCCAACTATATCGCCCCGGACCGCCCCGCGCGGGCCGGCCTGTCTTATCTCGCCCTTGGCGACTGGCACGGGCAGAAGAAAATCAATGACCGCTGTTGGTACAGCGGCACGCCGGAATCGGACGCCTTTGATGTGATCGACGGCGGTCAGGCCCTTCTTATTGAAATAGAGGGACCGGGAACGGCGCCGAAGGTGACCCCGCTGGCGACCGGCCACTATACGTGGGAGCGCCTCGCGGAGCAGATCGGCAGTAGGGCCGATATCGACCATCTTGCTGAAAAGCTGCGGGGCGTCGATGGCGACCTTGACCGCGTGCTGATCCATCTGGCGGTTGAGGGCGCGTTGTCCCTTGAGGATCGCCGGTATTTCCAGGAGCAAATCGTTGACGGTGTCTCGGCGGCGTTCTGCTTTATGCGTGTTGATGACCGCCGCCTGTTCCCGCGTCCCACACCCGAGGACCTTGATCAGATTGATCGGGGTGGATTTGTCCGCGCCGCCGCCGACGAACTCCAGCGATTGACCGAAGAGGGTGACGACGCCGAGCGCGGCATCGCCGCCGAAGCGCTGCAACGGCTCTATATCGAGCACATGAAGCTTGATGCGGGGCAGCGATGAAACTGCGCTCCCTTGCTCTCAACCAGTTCAAGAAATTCACGGTGCCGACGCGGCTTGACGATATCGAGGACGACTTGAATGTCGTGGTCGGCCCTAATGAAATGGGTAAATCGACCTTGCTTGATGCGTTGCGCGCGGCGCTCTTTGAGAAATACAGCTCAAAGGCCCAACCGATCGTCGCTTTGCAGAATGACCGCAACCAGGCCGGGCCGGTTGTCGAACTGGCATTTGAGCTGGATGACGGCGTGTACCGGGTAACGAAGCGGTTTGTGAAAAAGCCCTATGCCCGCCTGTCATGTCCGGACGGGCGCACGCTTGAAGGCGATGCCGCCGAGGAAATGCTGCGCAGTCTCCTTGGTTTTGACGAAGCCGGCAAGACGGGTGCAAAGGCGGAAACGCTCGGCATGTGGAATGTCCTGTGGGTCCAGCAGGGGCAGTCCTTCGGTGCGCTTGATCTTCCCGAAAGTGCGCGATCGAACCTGCACAGCGCCCTTGAAGCGGAAGTCGGCACCGTCCTCGGCGGCCGGCGCGGACGGGCCTTGCCGCAGGCAATCGAGAAGCAGCTTGGCGAACTGGTCACTGCGGGCAACGGCCGCCCGCGTGGTGCGTATAGGGACCTAATCGAGAACGCCGAAACGCTTCAAAGCGAACTTGACGGCTTAAGCACTCGCCGGCAGGACCTGGCCAAAACGCTTGATGACCTTGAAGAAGCGCAGGAAACGCTGACGCGCCTGTTGACCGGTGACCGCGATCAGGTCGATCAGACCGAACTTGCCAAAGCGCGCAAGAGGCACGGGCAGCTCGCCGAGCTGGAAGGGCGCATTGCAGCGGCGGCCAGTGACCTGGAACTGAAGAAGCGTAATCTTGAACAGGCCGAAAAGGTGCAAACGGAACGTGCCGGCCTGAAGGACACTATTGCCGCTGAAGAAGAGGCCGTTGATCGGGCCCGTCAGCGGCTGGAAGATGTGCGCCGGCAGGAAAAGGACGCCCGTGCGCAACTGGAGACATCGCGGACCGGAGTGCGTGAAGCCGAGGCCGCGGTCACTGCGGCTGATGAAGTCGTTTCACGACAGCGCCGTACGATGGATGCCGTGGATAGGCACGTCCGGATTCGTGAGCTGGAGAGCCGCCTCGCCAAAGCGCAGGCGGCCGAAAAGCGGCAGCGCGAAGCCCAGCAGAGCGCGGCCGCAATTCTGGTTACGGACGATGTCATAGAGGCGATCCGTAGCGCGGCGAAAGGGCTTGGAACAATCGAAAGCCGCCTGAGCGCCGCCGCCACCCGGATCGCTTTCGATATGAGCCCGGACGAAATGTCGGGCATCGAAATCGACGGCCGGGCGCTGCCGGCCGGGCAGCGTTCGGTGCAGGCCATTGAGCCGATGACGATCGCGATTCCCGACCGTGGACGGATTACAATCGAGCCGGTCATTCAGGATCGAAACAAGTTACTCAATCAACAGCGCGACGCGAAAGCCAGGCTGAAGGAGGCGCTGCAGGCGGGTGGCGCCAAGAATGTGAATGACGCTGAAAATCAATACACCCGGCGCGGAAAGCTATTGCAGGCGGCAGAGTTAGCCCGGCAGGAGGCAGAACTGCATGCCCCAGCCACAGACGATCATGATGCGGGAGCGCAGGCGCTTTCCGACTATATCGATGGTCTCCGAAAAATCCTGGCGCGGGAGATGGATGAACTCGACATCGAGGAATTGCCGGAGCATGCCGAAGCCGAATCCGCGCTACGGGACGCTGTTGAGCAGGCCGACGAGGCGCGCGGCTCTGTAAATAGCGCGCGAGCTGCGCTTGGCGGTCCGGAGGACAATTTAGGCCAGCTTCAAACCGAACTCGGCACTGTCAAGGCACGGTATGATGACGGCACGGAACGACTCGAAACGCTTCGCCGCCAGCTTACGGGCGCGGAAAATGAGCTTTCTGACGATCAGCTTCAGAAAAACATAGACGCTGCGCAGGCCGAGCTGTCTGAACAGGAGGCCGCCGTCGCGACGCTGGAGGCCCAGCGTACGGACGAAACAGTTCCGCAGTTGGAGGCCCGCATCGCCCGCCTTGACAAGGCCATCCAGGACAGGCGCGAAAAGCGCGGCAATCTCAAGGAGAAGATCGCCGGACTCCGGTCGCATGTGGAAGCGCTGGAAGGCGTCGGCCTTGATGAGGCCATTCAGCAAAAAGCGCGAGAGCTGGAATTTTGCGAGGAAGAACGGCGCCGGTCTGAATGCGAGGTGCAGGTTCTCAGCCTTTTGCTGTCAACGCTGCGCGCCGCTGAGCAGGACGCCAAGGAACGGTATCTGTCGCCGGTGCTCAATCGCGTCCGGCCCTACCTGCAGCTTCTGTTTCCGGGCGCGGAAATCACAATTGACGAAAATTTGCGCATCGTCGGCGTGGTCAGAGACGCGGGCTATGAGGAAGCCTTTCATCATCTCAGCATGGGAACCCAAGAACAGATTGCCGTTCTGATCCGGCTCGCATTTGCAGAAATGCTGGTCGAACAGGGTCATCCGGCAACCGTCATTCTCGATGATGCGCTTGTGTTCTCGGACGACCGGCGGATGAGCCGCATGTTTGACATCCTCAATATGGCGGCCCGGAACGTCCAGGTGGTTATTTTTACGTGCAGGGAGCAACTGTTTGAAGAGCTCGGGGGGCGCCAGTTGTCGTTACAGCCTGGAACCAGCGAAGAACTGGTATCGGCGTGATTATGAAAGAGGGGTATTGAGTCGTGAAAAGTTCTTCAGTCTTTACCCCAAACCTGATTTTTGTCGTCGAATTATGCACCGCACATGGGGAGCGATCCGATGGCATTTGAGCAATTGCTTGAATGGACGGCCAATCGGCCCGAATGGCAGCAGGATGCCTTGCGCCGGCTCGCACAATCGGGCGACCTCACAGATAATGACCTTTTGGAATTGCGGCTTCAGATCGAGAATTCTGCCGGCTTACCTGTTGAGAATGTGCCCGCGCCGGTCCCCCTTGCAGCAGGGCATCTAAGCGAGGCGGCCAGCAATCAGCCAAAAACCGTACTCGCCTCACTTGGCCCAGTTCAACGTGTTGATCGTTTGGCCGGCGACCAGCCGCCGCTGCGGTTCGCCGTTAACGGTGTCACACTTATCTACGGTGCCAATGCTTCCGGAAAGAGCGGGTACTGCCGTATCACAAAGCAGTTGTGCCGTTCATTAAGTCCCGGCGAACTCCGCGGCAATGTTTATGACGAGAACCAGGGCGAAGCGCCAGAGATCGCAGTGGCATTCCGCGTCGGAGATGACGATCAGCCAAAGCAGGACATGATTTGGGCGGGTGACGCACAGCCCCCGGCAGAACTGGCCCGTATCTCCGTTTTCGACACGGCGAGTGCCAGAGTCTATGTGGACAAGAAGCGGAAGATCGAGTTTCTGCCATACGAACTCGATCTGTTGAACAAGCTCGGGCTTGGGTGCCGCGCCCTCGATCAAGGATTCAGAGAGCGGGAGGCGACGGCAAATGCCGCTGTCAACACGCCCTTGCCGACCGGCTATACGGAAGGAACGACCGTTCACGCGGTCATTGCCAAGCTCGTTACAACGACCGCTCTCGACCAGCTTCCAAGCGAACAGGAGTTGCGTGCACTCGGATCATGGACGGAAGAAAAACAGGCCGAACTCGACCGCGTAGCGGAAACGCTGAGCAATGATCCGGCTGCCTTGATGCGGCTGCGGACTACTGCGAAGCAAGCCCTTGAAACCATCAAAGAAGAAGTCTCGAAAGCCGTCAATAATGTTGGCGATCCCGCGATTCTGGATATCCGCAGCAAACAGCAGGACGCGCAAACGAAGGCGACGGCCGCCGAAGCGGCAGCAAAAGACATGTTTCGCGATCAGCCGATTCCCGAACTGGGATCGGAAGTTTGGCGGCAGATGCTTATATATGCCCGCGATTTCGCGACATCGGTCTTTACCGACAAGGACCCGCCACAGCTTGCGACCGGTGGAATTTGCGTTCTGTGCCAGCAAGAATTGGACGAGGAAGCCGTCCAGCGGATGACCGCGTTCGACAGCTATATTGCAGGACGCGCGGCTGAGGAAAGCGCCGCCGCCGCACGCATCTTCGAGGATCTTCGAGGAACGGTTTTGGCGCTCACCCTGAGAGGGAAACGTGAAATAGACACGCTGCTCGCCGGATACGCAGACTTGAGCGATGCCACAAAGCAAAATGCGACCGTTATCTCTGCCTTTATTGAAAAGGCCGGGGAGAGGCTGGAAACCGTCAAAAGAATCCTGAGGGAGAGCACCTATGACGAGTTGGACACCCTGGAGCCGTTACCCGCTTCCCCGGCGCAGCTCATTGATGACGACATCGTCCGTCTTGAGCAGGAAATAGCCCAATTAGAAGACGTAGAGCGGGACGAGAACGCCATCGCCAAGCTCAGGGTGCGGCACGCCGAACTGTCCGACCAGAAACGTCTGAGCGAAGAAATCGAAATCATTGTCGAACGACGGAACAAGCTTGAAGAGCGCCACCGCCTAGGTACATGCCGCAGTGAATGCCGGCTTACGGCTATCACCCGCCGTATCACCGATCGGCGCCGCGAAATCCTGACCCCCGCACTCAAAACCGCATTAGATAACGAGTTGAAGACATTGCGGCTCACGCATATTCCACTGAACCTGGCAGATCGCGGCGATGCCGCCGAGAGCGTCGTCGAGGTCGCCCTGACCGCGCAGCAGCGCATTGCCAATAACAGCGACGTGCTGAGCGAAGGGGAGCAACGTGCCCTGGCGCTCGCCTGTTTTCTAGCCGAGCTGGGAGAACTCGGTCACAATCACGGCATCATTGTCGATGATCCCGTTTCTTCCCTGGACCATACGCGCATGCAGGCCGTTGCCGAACGGCTGGCCGAAGAGGCAGCGAAGGGGCGGCAAGTCATTGTGTTTACGCACAACATACTTTTTCACCACATGCTGCGGACGGAAACCCGGCGTGCTCGGATTGCCTGTCACAACGAGTGGATGAGCAGTTTAGGCAATGACCAGTTTGGTATCATTGACGATTCACGCAAACCGCGTCAGATGAAAAGCGTTCCTGAGCGGCTACAAGAGATCGATCGGGACCTTCAGGCATTGATCGACGCCGGGTACGATCATGCCGACGAAAAATTTCGTTCGCCTGTTGTCGGCCTCTATACGCAAATGCGCGACACATGGGAGCGCGTCGTAGAAGATATCCTGTTCAATCGGGTTGTTCAGCGCTTTCGCCCGGAGATCATGACGCAGCGCCTCGGAGAAGCCTGCATCAATCCTGAATCCGACTATCCGGTAATCTTTGAGGGCATGAAGCGCTGTTCCCACTATTCAGGCCATGATCCAGCAGAAGACCTGCCCCCCGAACTTCCCGAGCCGGAACATATCCGTGGTGACTTTGATGAACTGAAAGGGTTTTTCGACGCGGCAAACGAACGCCGGAGAAAGCTGAGAAAAGCGCGGGCGTATGAGGAAGGCCCGGAACCGGTCCTCCTTTAGGAGCAACAGATCGGCCTGTCGTGTCGAACCACGGCTTCGCCAAGCTTTCAGCGGCCCAAACGCCACCTAACCCCCAAGCCGTTTTGGTCCGCTCGGGCGTACGGTAATGCCTTTGGCTTTCGCGTCATGGACTTGCGACGGTACGGCACGATTTACGTGTAATCGCACAGCGTCATTGACTTGTGATGGTAAATCATTGTATACTTGTGATCGTGCGGCATGATTAACTTGTATCAGTGCGTGGATGGGCCGGTATGGTCACACCGAATGAGAAACTCGCGGCGTCGCTGGCGCAGCTTCAGAAGCTTCAGAAAGACGGACGGCGGGTCTTCCGCTCCGGCGAGCTGACGCGCGTTCACCGCGAGCGGCTGGTCGGCAGCGGCTTCCTGCGCGAGGTGATGAAGGGCTGGCTGATTTCGTCCAGCCCGGATGCCGATCCCGGCGATACGACGCCGTGGTTCGCCTCGTTCTGGGAGTTCTGCGCGGCCTATTGCAGCTTTCGTTTCGCGGCGGACTGGCACCTGTCGCCCGAGCAGTCCCTGCTACTCCATGCCGAAAACACCGTCATCCCGCAGCAGGTCATCATCTATACGCCCAAGGGTGCCAACAACACGGTCGATCTGTTGTTCGGCACGTCTTTGTACGATCTGCGGCAGAAGGAGATGCCGCCGGATGCCGATCTTGTGACGCGGGACGGGCTGCGGCTCTTCGTGCCGGAAGCGGCCCTGGTCCGCGTGCCGGAAGCGTTTTTTGAGCGCTATCCGGTCGAGGCGCAGGTCGTACTCTCCGGCATCCGCGATGCGTCCGATATTCTGGGTCGGCTGCTCGACGGCGGGCATTCCGTCGTGGCCGGTCGGCTGGCCGGCGCCTTTCGCCGGATCGGCCGCGCTGAGGTAGCCGACGAGATAGTGCGTGTCATGAAACGCGCCGGTTACGCCGTGCGTGAATCCGATCCATTCGAGGCGGAGCAGGCGTTCGGCACGCTGAGCCGGGCGCAGGCGCCGATTGTCGGGCGGCTGCAATCGCTGTGGGAAACCATGCGTGAGCCGGTGCGGGCGGCGTTTCCGGACGCGCCCGGCCTGCCGAAAGACACCAAAGCGTATCTGTCCTTTGTTGACGACATCTATCAGAACGATGCCTATCACTCGCTGTCGATCGAGGGTTACCGCGTTACGCCGGAGCTGATTGAGCAGGTGAGGGCGGGCGACTGGGACCCTGAAAATCACGACGCCGACCGGCAGAGCCGTGATGCGCTCGCCGCGCGCGGCTACTGGCAGGCGTTCCGGCTTGTGCGGTCGGCGGTCGGCGAGATTATTGGCGGCGGCGCAGCGGGCGCGCTGGTGCGCACCGCGCACCGCGACTGGTATGGTGAGCTGTTTCAGCCCTGTGTGGCGGCGGGCCTGATCGCGCCGTCAGCCCTGGCCGGCTATCGCAACGATGCGGTCTATCTGCGGGGCTCGCGTCATGTGCCGCCGCGGCATGAAGCCGTTCGTGATGCCATGCCGGCCCTGTTCGATCTGCTGGAGCAGGAGCGCGAACCGGCCGTGCGCGCGGTGCTTGGGCACTGGCTGTTCGGTTATATCCATCCGTATCCGGACGGCAACGGCCGTATGGCGCGCTTTGTTATGAATGCGATGCTCGCCTCGGGCGGTTATCCGTGGACCGTCATCCGGGTTGAGGACCGGGACGCCTACTTGGCAGCGCTGGAGAGCGCCAGCATCGATCAGGATATCGCGCCGTTCGCGCAGTTCGTGGCCGAGCGGGTGCAGTGGTCACTGGAGCAGGCGGCATAGATGTGTGGTGAGAATCGTGCGGTAAACAAGAGTAAAGTAACCACGCTAATGATCGTATTCAGCAGGTGTTAAGGAGCGTATGTTGACCTAACAAGAAAGGCTGATCGTTGAGAATCAGACATATTGAGATCAGGAACTTCCGCGGCATCAAATCCCTTTCCTGGCATGTAAAGGGTGATTTTTGCTGCATCATCGGGCCGGGCGACACCTGCAAAACCACGATCCTGACAGCGTTTGATTATGCTCTTTCGCCCCGCACGTCGCTGTCATTCGAAGACTCCGACTTCTTCGCTCAGGATGTCGATCAGGACATTGTTGTCCAGGTCACGCTGACGGATTGGGACGAGACGCAGCCCGGCATCCGCAAATTCTTTCAGGAAAGCAAATTCGCACAGTATAAGTGCGGCCTCGATTATACGGGGCCACTGGCTGAGCCGCAGGAAGGCGGCCCAGTCGCTGTTTCTGTTTCCCTGCGCGTCGACAGGAGCCTTGAACCGAAGTGGTTTGTCGTCAAAGGACGCGATGAAGGCGAGGCCACTGAAAGAAAGTCGCTTTATGCTGCCGACCGCGGTGCCTTGGGACTGAGCCGCCTTGATACGTATTCCGACTATCACTTTACGTGGGGCCGTAACACCATTCTGACGCGCCTCAGCGCGGATAACGAGGGCAATCTCGGCGCCTTGCTTTCCGGCTTGGCCCGCGAGATGCGTCAGGGCGATATCTCGGGCCATGAGAGTATCGCTGAGTGCCAGGGCGTGGCCGACACGATCAAGCAGGAATCCGGTGATGCCGGCGTCAAGCTGACGGGGCTTTCGCCAAAGATCGACATTCAGCGCCGGTCCATGACGGCCGGGGCTCTTTCTTTACACGAGGACAATGTCCCGGTGCGCAACAAAGGCAGCGGGACCAAAAAGCTCGTCGCTGCCGCCATGCAGATGAAGCTGCATGGCGGCAAGAACATTTCGCTGATCGATGAAATCGAGGTCGGCCTTGAGCCGCACCGCATCAGGGGATTGATCTACAGGCTGCAAAATACGGGGCAGCAGATTTTCACGACCACGCATTCACCGGTCGTCATAAGGGAACTGGATGTTGCCAAGGACGAACTGTACGTTTGCCGGCGCGATGCGGCTGGAACGGTCAGTCTCGACAGCCTTGCGGTCGTGCCCGCCATCCAGGGACCGGTCCGCAACAATGCCGAAGCGTTTCTCGGCAGCAAGATCGTGGCCTGCGAAGGCCCTACGGAAATGGGCTGTCTCCGTGCCTACGACCAGTATCGTTTCAAAGGCGGCAGCACACCTGTCTGGAGCCTGGCCACTTCGTATTTCAACGCCGGCAGCGGCGGCCAGATAAAGGTCGTTTGTCCGAAGCTTCACGCGCTCGGCTACCGCACAGCGGCCTTCTGCGATAACGACGCGCAGGACCAACTTAGCGGTGCCGAAGTGGCTCGATTGCGCGCGGCGGCAATCCACGTTTGCCAATGGGACGCCGGTAATTCGACGGAACGGCAGCTTTTCCATGATCTGCCCTGGACGCACATTCCCGGTCTTCTGACGACCATCGCGGACAGTCACAGGACGCTTGACCACGCCACGATCATCGATTGCGTCATAAAAGAGCCACGCGTCATAGCTCAAGACCTGGGCACCGATCCGGCCGCCTGGCCGGAGAGCCCTCTTCTCAGGCAGGTCATGGGCGAACTGGCCCACGAGTGTCAACGGCGGAGCAAAACCAGGCCATTGGGCGGCGCAAAAGTAGGCCACTTGGCGGCGCATTCGGGGAACGTCGGGAGGGCGTAGCCCGACCAGAGT
>MDTG01402425.1_pt1 | contig 12833 bp, 16 predicted proteins | sample 811421 | NCBI WGS metagenome assembly MDTG01 (sample SAMN05326645, study PRJNA326480) | marine metagenome | isolation source: seawater | place: Pacific Ocean: South East | collected 2011 | reverse complement strand
CAGCATCGCCTGCTGCTGGTTGTATCCAAATATTATCAAAAATTTTTTCTTGTAAAATTTTACCATTTGCTACACAATTCAATGCTACACCTCCAGCCAGACATAAATTTTTGATATTAAACTCTTTACGAATTGAAATAGCCAATTTAATCATTATTTCTTCTGTTACTTTTTGAATCGAAGAGGCAATATCCACATGGAATTGAGTAATATTTTCACTTTTTGGATCTCTAGGTTTTTGACCAAACAAGTCGTTAAATTTATTATTGGTCATAGTAAGTCCAGTAGCATAATTAAAATATTTTTGATCTAGTCTAAAAGTTCCGTCTTCTTTTATATCAATTATTTTTTTAATTTTATTTACATAAACAGGGTCTCCGTATGGTGCTAAGCCCATCAATTTATATTCCCCACTATTTACTTTAAATCCTGTGTAATAAGTAAATGCAGAATAGAGCAGTCCAAGAGAATGGGGGAAGTGGATTTCCTTTTTAATTTCTAAATAATTACCTTTCCCGACGGCAACTGTAGTTGTAGCCCACTCGCCCACTCCATCTGCTGTCAAAACTAACGCCTCGTCAAACGGAGAAGGGAAAAATGCACTTGCAGCATGACTAAGATGATGATCTGAAAAAAAAATATTTTTATCAGATTTATAATTTTCGTCATGTTCTTTTAGTTTGTTAAATAAAAAATTTTTCTGAAATAATTTTTCTTTAATCCACAATGGCATTGCTTTTGTAAAAGAAGCAAAACCCCTAGGTGCAAAAGCAACATAGGTTTCTAGTAATCTTTCAAATTTTAAAAAAGGTTTTTCAAAGAAAACTATTTGATCAACTTTGTTTAATTTTAAATTTGAATATTTTAGGACAAATTCAATCGCATTAAAAGGATAACTCGAGTCATGTTTTTTTCTTGTAAATCTTTCCTCTTGTGCTGCTGCAATAATCTTTCCATCTTTTAGAACACATGCCGCACTGTCATGATAAAATGCTGAAATGCCTAAAATGTATGACATATAATATTAAGTATCTATTAAGAAAAATTTTTCAATTTAGAATATCGTATAAATAAAGGGCGCTACTGCTGAACCTTGAGTTAAAACTATTAAACCCCCAAATAAAAATAAAACAATTATAATAGGAAATAACCAATACTTTTTCCTTACTTTTAAAAATTCCCAAAATTCTTTAATAAAACTCATATTAAAATTGATTTTTCATTTTACTCTTTGGTCCTTTTTTTTCAATCCAATAAGACTGATGTTCATTTGGTTTTATATTTAATAGGTCTTTACCAGCAAGTCTCATTAATAAGCCTATAGGTGTTACAACTAAAAAGAATATAACTCCCATAATTATTGGTGAAATAACTTTTCCTAATAATATTCCAAATCTAAACCAAATTTTATTAAGTGGATTTAAAATTTTTGAGTTAATTATACCCAAAACAAGAAAAATTAACGAAATTATCAAAGACCAGAGTCTTAAATTTCCATCATTTATCAGAGGATATAATGATATTATTAAGAACACAGTAAAAAATACGAGGCCAAAACTTCTATTTGATCCAATTTTAATTTTTTTATCGTCCATTTTACTTTTTTGGGTCACTATATTTAATTATTTCCTTTGCTACAATCTCATAACCATAAGAACTGTAATGATTTTTTGTTTTATGTTTTGAGAAAAGTTTTTTTTTGTCGGAGATTTTTTCAAAAACCTCATCAATATTAATTATATTTACACCCATACTATCTAAATTTTCTAAAAGAATATTATCTAATTTTTTAGAGGAATTATCCTGAATCAATCTACTCTCAGAAAAATAATAACCGTAACTTGGCAAATATACAAAATAAAAATTTGAGTCAACATATTCTGCTTTTATATTCTTGAAAATTGACAAAAATAATTCTAGATCTTTACTGTATGTATCAATGCTTTCATTTTTTTTTTGGTAAAATAATTTTTGAAATAAGGATTTCAAATTACCTAGTCTTAAAAATTTGAATTTAAGTCTGTGGTTTCTTAAAAAATTCATTTCTAAGTAATCCTCTTTATGATAATTGAGGTTACCTTTTAAATTTTGCAAAAAGAGTTTGTCTTCAATATATTTTATAAGTAATGGATTTTTTTTTTCATTCGATAAATTTTGCCAATCATTTGGATAATAAAACCAAATTAAATTTTTTACTTGTTTATCTTTTGGATAATATTCTTTCAAAGATGCAAATGATGTTAGTGGGCCATTTCCTGGCATACCCAAGTTTATAGTAGCTGAATCATAATTTAAATTTTTGTTAATGTGACCACCGAAATTATTATCCTTTTTTTCACACATTCCATAAGTAAACGAGTCTCCAATCAATATAAAATCTATTGTATTTTCATCCCAATCTTTATCCTTAGAATTAAAACCATATCTATCAGTTTGGTTAATTATAAATTCGCCATTTTCATTACATGCAACGATATTATAGTTAGGTATAAGAGATAAAGGGAAATAATCGGTTTTATGTGTTCTTAAAAAAGCTGACGGTGGAATTAAAGTGGCCAGTTTCTCATAATTGTTTAATTGAGATTTGTAGTACGAAGTTAAACTTCTTTTATCTCCTAATCTTTTTTTCCATTCATTATAAGATAAAAAAGCCTCTAAAATATATAGTGATAAAACTATTGATGATAAAAATATAAAAATATTTATTTTTATCTCATCATTTATATAGAAACTTAGAATTGCAAAAATAAGAAAAAAACCGATGAAATAGTAGTATTTTAAATAATAAGATAAATTCAAGTCATAAATAAATGTTCTAAAAATAAAAATAAAAATAAAAATTAAACTTAAAAATACTAATAAATAAGATATTCTTTTACTTAATTTGATAATACTTGTTTTCATTTTAAGCTAATTAATTAAATTTTGATTTATTTTTAAGAAACTATTACAAATTTTTGTTTTTTTTATTTTATAACCAAAACGATTGAAATAAATTCTTCTAAATTTTTCATTCAAAAAATCCATATCATTATTTAAATATTTATTTTCCCTGTAGAAATATTCAATTTCCTCAATTGCTCCAAATATTTCCTCAGGAGTATTTGGAATACAATCATAACCTTTATTATTTAAGTCTTCTATATAATTATAATTTGATAAATTAAGATTTAAAACTTCTGAATAAGGTATAAATTCTTGAGTATCTAATTTTTTGAATTTTTTTGGTATCATTAGTTCTACATCGCCATCTATAATCCAAAAGGCAAAAAGCTCTGAAAAATTTACTAGAAATCTTTTCTTTCTATTAAGTGTTGGGATGAAGTCTAAACCCAACCCTGAGGATATCATAAATGAACAATGATAAGGTAAAAAGATATCGTGAAAATCGTTTTTTTCACTAGAATTATTATACATTACTAAATCTTCATTTTTTTGACTTATGTCTTTATTCCCAAAATTTAAAATTTTATATTTTTTTTTTGAAAGGTGTTTTAGTGCAAGTGAAAAATTTTCTAAATCGCTGTCTCTTAAACTTTTTTTTTCAAAAGGTATAATCTTATTTTCAAAATAATATCTGGGTGATCTTAAAATTAAACCGACATAATTATCGATATTTATTCCGTTTTTTTTTAGAAATTTAGCCCCCTCAACTTGTTCTTGGTGAGAAAAAATTAAATTTTTTTTTTTTCATCCAAAACACTATATAAATCATAAGCCTGCCATGGCTTTTTCCAAGAATCATTCTCTCGCCAATGTCTATATTTAGCTAAAAATAAATATCCAAATGGAATTTTCTTAAAAAATAAAAAAATTGGTGCAAAAATTATTCTTGGAAGAATTAATAGCTTTTCTCTCCATTTTTTTAAAAGAAAATTATTTGCAATTCTTTTATTTGGGAAACAAATATATAAAGTTTTTTTTTTGGGATGAATTCCAGCTTCTATCTCAGACAAAAAAATATCTATACATCTAGAAAAATGGCCAATAGCCCTAGTTTCAATTTCAAAAATTTTAATTTTTATTAAAGGATAAATTAAAACTATACAAAATATTATTGGCATACAAATTACAATTTGTGCCAATTTTACGGTTTTAAGAAAGACGGGTTTAATCACAAAGTATTTTTATATATTATTATGATTAAATTTTTTTATTTTATTCAAAGTAAATAAATTCGTAATCACCTGAATATCCTGATGCTTTAAAGATCCATTTCCAAGCTTTGACATCTATTATTGTCTCAGCCGTCAATGCCCAACATTGAAGATTAAATTGTTCATATTCATTTCTGTAGGACTCGACACAGATAAATTTCGATTTTCCAGTTCTTTCAATTTCTGACAAACATGAGTCAATTTCATTTATCTTAAAATTATGTAAAGTATTTATAGAAATTACTAAATCAAAATAATTATCTTTATATGGCAATTTCTTTCTAGCATCTTTTATTAGTATGTTTTTTTTAATTCCTTTTATCGTTTTGTTTTTTGCATATTTAGAAATATCTATTCCTGTAACTTCAGCATTTTTTAAAATATTTTTGATCTCATAAATTAAAAATCCTTTACCGCAGCCAACATCTAAAATCCTAGAAGTATTTGTTAAATTGTAAGTTTTAATAATTTTTTTTGCAATTAGAGAATTATATCCCGGGATATACTTAAATCCTCCATACCCATATTTACGATTTCCATCCCAATAATCATATCCATATTTTTTTGCAATCTTCATACACTTTACTTTTTGATTTATCATTCGCTCAATGTAATTTCTTTTCGTTTTTTTATGATTTGATGTAAAAAAATTTTTTAATTGAATTTTTCTTTTATCAGCTTTCTCTTTATTATAATCCAATGTTTTAATTAAAAAAATCTTTTCTAGCTCAGAAAAATCGTGTTTATCTTTTGCCTTTAAATTTTCTAAAGCAAAGTGTAATTCATTTTTTTTATTATATGTCTCTTTATATAATGCATGTCTTTCTTTTTTATTTATCGGTAACTGTAACAAACTGTAAAAAACTATTCCCTTATAACTTTTAAAATTTTTAATAAGCTCTGATAAAATAAACGTGCTATCTTTCATTGCGTATTCTGTTGAGCTTAATAAAAAATCAAATTTTTTTTTCTTGCAGTAATCTCTAATTACTAAATTTTGAACACTTTGAGGAACTCTTTCTCCAAAAAATGGTCTGCTAAAAATATAACCCTTTAATTTCATTTCTTTTTATCAAATGGAAATTTAAAATTCATACCTATTTTAGTCATCGATCGAGTTGTAATAGGTAGAAAAAATTCACCTATTTTTTTGTCACCATATGGAGAAAACAAAGTTTTAAATCTACAATTCATTGACCATCTTGTTTGCTTTTCTTTATTTATAACATTACCGTGAGGTAAAGTTTGATCAAAAATTAAACATTGGCCATAATTTATTTTTAACCATTTTAATTTATTTTTAATGAGATTATAAATTTCTAAACTATTTTTTGTTTTTTTTTTCTTAAGTCTTTTTTTAAATAAGTCATAATATTTTTGTTCTAAAATATACATCGATTTCGTTTTATAACAATTGACTAACGGCAACCACAGATTGATTTCGTAGGGAGAGTCTCCTGACCAAACATCTGAGTGAATTGGTAAAAGAGAGCTATTATCATTTGGAAACTGTATACTTAAGTTTATATTTTTTTGCATCATGAGTTCATTGCCAGCAATAGAATAAATGTTTTCTCTAGCCAAATTAAAATAATGAAACCTAGCAAGTTCATTATTACTTAATGCCTCAATAACTTTTAGCCTAAATTGATTAAGCTCATTTATAGAAACAAGCTTATGAATGTAATTTAAATTTATATTTTTTTTAGTTTTAAGATATTCTTTTACTGTTTTTATGATTAAATTATTTATGTAATTTAATGATACTGAGTTCTCTACCTTAATGATAGAATAACCTTTTTTTTCAAATATTTTTGATTTTTTTATTTCGTTTTTAGATAAAAAATTCATCTAATAATTTTTTAAAATTTTTTTAATAATGTTTTATCTGACTTAAGACTTATGAAATTTGGTCCTTTGTTTTTATAGCTTTTATAAACGCATTTTTCAGTCTCTAAGCTATCTTTAGGAAAGTATGACTTAATATTTTTAAATAATTTTGTTAACCTTTTTCCATTTATCTCAGCATGTGTCGGGCCTAAATGCGGATAATCTGCAAAACCAACCAAATTTACATTTATATTTTGTTGATCTATATCAAGTTTAACTTGTTCAAAAGGTCTTTCTATTAAAAAAGGAGTTATCGTATATACCCATGGCTTTAAGCCCTCTAGGGCAAAACCAGACGCAACTCCTATTAGGCTTTGTTCACAAATACCTAAATTTACAAATCTATCTGGATGATTTTTTCTAAAATCATCAAAAATACCATAGCCAATATCTCCAACTAGCAAAATAATTTTATTATCTTTTTTTGCTAACTTATCAATTACTTCACCAAATTTTCTTCTCACCTTAAATCAATCCTAATCTTTTTTTGCCAATTATAATTTCTTTACCTTGTAGTTTTCTTGCATGCCAAATAGGATCATTTTCAAACTCTTTTATCCCCTTTCCCTTTATTGTATGAATAATAAATGCTGTAGGTTTTTTGTTCGTCATTTTTTTTTTTAGCGCATTTATTAATGAGGGATAAGAGTGACCATTTTTAACTTCAATGCAATTCCAATTAAAAGCTTTGAATTTTGCATTCAAATTTTCTAACGGAAGTGCATCATTTAATTTTGAAAGAGCTTGAATTTTATTATAATCAATAATTAATTTTAGGTTATCAAGTTTGTGTTTTGCGCCTATTAATAAAGACTCCCAGGTAGTTCCCTCTTGACACTCGCCGTCACTAATTAAACAAAAAATATTACCTTTTTTTTTTTGCTTTTTTCTTGCAAATGCCATTCCAGTAGCAATTGGAAATCCATGTCCTAAACTACCTGTGGTACAATGAATTCCATTTTTTTCATCTCTTTCTAAATGTGTTGTGATTTTGGTTTTTAAGCCTTTATCATTGAGTAAAATACATAATGGAAATGAAGAGTGAGATTTACTTAAAATAAACTTATCCTCTTTTTTTAATATCTCTTCATAAACACAAAGCAAAACTTCTATCATTGAAAAAGCTCCACCAAGATGAGCTTCACCTTTTTCTATGAATGCATTGAAAGTTTTTTTTCGTAATTCTCGTGCTTTTATCTTTAAATGATTTATTTTCATAAAGGTTAATTCAAATTAATTATTTGCATCTTTTTAATATTAACATAATTTGGATTATTTAAAGGATCTTTCAAAAGGCCTTTTTCGAATGCTCTTTTTAAATCTCTAACCGCATCATTAATTGTAAATTTAGTCTCAAAATTTAATACTTTTTTAATTTTTTCTGACGATATATGATATGACCTATTATCATTTGTTGGTGTAACAAGTAGACTAACTCCTTTGCCTAATTCATTTTTTACAGTGTTAGCAATTTCTTTAACACTTTTGTTTTCCCATCCAGCATTAAAAACTTGACCGTTTACTAAGTTATCCTCAGCTTCGATTAACTTTTTGTATGCTCTCACCATATCTTTAATATGAATATTGGGCCTTAGTTGATCGCCACCGAATACAGTGATTTTTTTGTTATGATATCCAACGTTAGTTAATATATTTACGATTACATCAAGTCTTTGTCTTTTAGAATATCCACAGACAGTTGCAGGTCTAATTGTGACACCTGAAAAATTGTTATCAATATATTTGTTCAATATTTTTTCACACTTTGCTTTAAACTTGGAATAATCGGTTATAGGTTCTAAATCAATATCTTCGTGGACGTTTTCAATTTTTTTAATTCCATAAACGCTTGAAGATGAAGCATAAATAAATCTTTTGACTTTTTCCTTTTTAGAAATTTTTACTAAAGGCTCAAAAGCGTCTAAGTTTATTGACTGGCCTAATTTAGGATTCAATTCAAAACTAGGATCATTAGAAATACATGCTAGGTGTATTACAATATCATGTCCCCTTAAAGAATTTCTTAATAATTTTTTATCTCTTATATCACCTTTAATACAATTAATATTTTTTTTACTTTCAAAAACGTCTTCTCCATAAATAAACAAATCATATACTGTGACATCATAACCATGTGATATTAAGTAGTCCGTTAGAATACATCCAACGTATCCAGCGCCACCAGTAATAAATATTTTTTTCATAATTAGCTATTAACTAAGTTATATACATTTTCTTGACTCAATAATCTCAGTCCACCATCTACTGGTATTATGGTTCCAGTGATAAAACTTGATGAGTTTGAAGTTAAAAATAAAGCCAATTCTGCTATATCTTCTGATTTTCCAATTCTTCCTAATGGTGTAATTTTTTCAAGAATTTTCCTATCTTTATTATTTTTTTTTAAAAAAAATTTTTTATTTTCAGGTTTAATTAATTTGGAGGGTTGAATACAATTAATTCTAGTTCCTTTTGACCCAAGTTTACAAGCATAAAATTTTACCAAACCTTCCAACGCTCCTCTGGTATAATGATATATTTCATTTTGATCATGTAAAACCGTTGTTGTAGCTATAGAACTTAAAACTACAATAGAAGAATTATTGCTTAAGTTCTTTGAAAAAATTTTTATGATTTTGTTAGTTGATCTCAACAATAAATTAAAATCCTGCTCTAGATCATTTCCTCTATATCTTTGACTAAAAATTAGATTATCAATTTTTTTACGTTTAAATTTTTTTTTGAGATTTTCCAAATCAATATCTTTTTGAATATCACATCTTAAATTGAAATTTTTATTAGAATTATTTCTAGATACTGTATAAGTAATATCTCCACGCAATTTTAGGTATTTTGCAATGACACTACCTATTCCTTTTGTGCCCCCAATAACAATTGAAGTCTTTTTCATATTAATTATTTTTTTCTAATAAATTTTTTAAATTTAGAAATAACTTTTTTGACTTTAAAATATAGTACATAGGGTCATATATGTAATTAATTTTATGTTTTCTATAATTAAACTTGGAGTTAAAATATATTTTTACTATAGCATCCTGACATCTTGTAACAACGAAATTTTGATTAATTGTTAGTATTTTTCCAGTTTCTACGTTATTCATTTTGTTATTTCGAATTTTTGTAATTTTTGAAATACGCAATATTTTATCTTCAATTATTAATATTGATCCATCGTAAGGTTTGTTAAAAGAATTCACTAAAAATTTTATTGTGTCAAAATTCATTTTTAAGTTTATGATAAGGTCTGTAATATTCCTTTTTCGCAGATAATTCGATAGTCTATTTTTTTGTTTAACTGAAGGTAGTTTGTTTATTAGAATCTGTTTTCCAATTTTTTCACAAGCTTTTAATGCTATTCGACCAATTTTGTTTTCTAAGTTTTCAATATTATCAGATTTAGAAATATTAAATTTTATCCTTTTTATAATTGGTCCACTATCAATATTTTTATTCATTTTATAGAATGTTAATTTTGATCCTTTATTTCCCAAACAAATTAACCAATGAAGTGGATGTCTACCCCTATTAATAGGAAGATCAGTTGGATGGGATCCGATTATTCCAAATTTTGATAATTTCATAACCCTTTCCTTTATTATTTTCGGCCACGAGGAAAAAATTACGTCTGGTTTAACAGATTTTAAAAAATTATATGTTTTTTTTGAATTGATATCATGTGTTTCATGAAACAATAAATTTCTTTTTCTTGCAAAAAGTTTTAAGTCATAAGAATTATTGGGCTGCAATCTCTTGATTAAAGATATTATAGCTACCTTTTTAAAATTATTTTTTTTAAATCCATAATAACAATGGATTATAAATTTAGAATTCCCTAATAAAATCAAATTCATTCAAATAATCTTATTGTTTTAATCACTCTTAATATGTCTTTTTTGTTTTGGTCTGGTCCTGAGGGTAAATACATGCCTTTTCTGGAAAAGTTTTTTGAATTTTTTAGTGATGACTCAAAATTATCGTGTTCGGACATACTTGGGTAAAATAATCTAACATCAATTTTTTTTTTATTAAATGATTGTAAAGTTTTTTTCTTTTATCAGAAATAATCTCTATGTATTGAGGAATTTCACCATTTTGAATTTTCACTGGAATTAATTTAACATTTTTTATTCCTTTAAGTTCATTTTCATAAAGCTTGTAAAGATTTATAAGTTTTTTTTTATAATGATTAAATTTTTTTAATTCTGAAAGAGCTATCGAGGCCAAAATATCACTAAACTTAAAATTTAATCCTAAGGGCCCCCATTTATCTATTTTTTTAATATCTCTTAATCCATTATTCTTAATTTTTAATAGTTTATCATATAAATCCTTTCTATTAGTAACGACAAAACCTCCCTGACCACTTGAAATAGTTTTAGCAATTGACATTGAAAAACAGCCGATATCAGATTGGGTACCAATAAATTTTTTTTTGTTCATGCACCCAAAAGCTTGCGCGGCATCTTCGATTAAATAAATTTTCTTACTTTTTGCTAATTGATTTAACTTATTCATGTCACAAAATCTTCCACCCATGTGAATAGCGATTATAGCTTTTGTTTTTTTTGTAATTTTTGTTTTGATTTTATCTATATCTATTACCGGTCTATCAATCTCTACATCGACAAATTTAGCCCTCAGTCCTAAAATTTTAATTGCGTTAATAACTGAAACCCACGCTCTATCAGAAATAATTATTTCATCATTTTTTCTTAAATTTAAAGACATAAGAGCAATTAATAAAGAAACCGAACCACTGGGAACAGCTAATACATATTTGACTTTTAAAAATTTTGAAATTTTTTTTTCAAAAAGATGAGTAATCTTAGACTCGCTTATATATTTTCTTTTTAAGTTTATATTAAAATTTCTTAATATTTTTTTATTATCAAATTTTTTTTTCCATTGAGGTATCATAATCTTTACTAAAATTAGTTATAAATTTATAAAACTTTAAATTTTGGAAGAGGTAAAACAAACTTAGTTTTTTTATTAAATAGATGTTTGTTCCTTTTGATTATTATATCTTTATATCTCCAGGCAAATATTATTATGTAATCAAGATCATATCTTTTAATTGATTCAGGGTTCAATACTTTAATTTTTGTACCAGGGCAATAGAGATTTACCCTTCTTTTTTCATTATCAAAAATATATTTTATCTTATTTTCTAATTTAAAATCATAGATTAGAGTTGTTGTCCCAACAGAAGCTCCAAAGCCAGCTATATTTTTTCCTTCATTTTTTTTATCATCAATAAACTTATTCAATTTTATAGAATTATCTTTATTTTGTTTTTGTAAATTTTTAAATTTTTTCTCAATAAATTTTGTAATTTTTTTTTCTTTATTTATAGATTTTAAAATTCCTTCATTTTCTTTCAAAAAACCTTCTGCAAAAATAAATCTTAAAGATCCTCCTTTTACATTTAAGAACTCAACTTTTTTTAGATAAAAATTATATTTTTTTGCAAAATTTTTTAAACTTTCTATTGTAAAGTAGGACAGGTGTTCATGATAAATATTATCGATTAGATTATTTTTTAAGACCCCATATAAAGAAAAGGTTTCAATGATAAAATGACCACCTTTATCCATAATATTTTTTACTCCTTTAAAGATATCATCTAGATCATCAATATTAGCTAAAACGTTATTGGCAATAACAGTTTGAAATTTTCCATTATGTTTTAAGATTTTTTTTGATAGCTTGAAAGAAAAATGGTCACCTATATTCTTAATTTTTTTATCTATAAACAAATGGGCTGCAGGGTCTACTGCAACTAGATAATTGCAATATTTTTTGAAAAATTTTAATAATGTCCCATCGTTACTTCCAATCTCAAGAATTTTAGTTTTTTTTTTTACGATTTTGTTTTTTATAAGATATTTAGACAATTCTTTGAAATGTTCAGCTAAACCATGAGATGTTTTTGTTACATATAGGTACTCTCCGTAAACAACTTCTGGATCTATTACATTGGATAATTGTACAAATTTGCAATTTTTACAAATATTTAATTTAAGAGGATATTTATTTACCTTTTTATAATTTTTAAGATAATCATCGCCCACAGGATTTTTTTTGAAGCTGTAGACATTTTTTAAGTTGAACGAGCCACACAAACGACAATTTTTTTTCCTTAACTCGTTATTTGTAAATTTCATAGTTTAAATTTTGACCTTTTATCTCTTTGATGAAACTCAATTAAATTACCTTCATTATCTTTGACCATAAATTGTAATATGTTATCTGTTTTACCTCTTTTGATAATAGGTTTTTTACTTTTAAATTTTTTTGCTACCTTTTTTAAATCTTTTACCTCAAAACATACATGTCTGAATGGATCATTTCTCTTAAAATTTATTTTTTTTTTGCTTTTAAAAAACTCTAAGAAAGTATTATTATTTGATGATATAAAATACCCATAAACCTCTTTTGTATTTTTATTTACAAATTTATGAACAATCTTGAGGCCTAATAATTTTACATAGAAATTATAAACTTTTTTTAATGAGTTTGTTGATAATGAAATATGAGACAAATTTTTTATCATTTTAAATTAGTTTTAATTTAAAAATATTTAATATGTAAATATAATTTAGATATTATTTTAAAATGCTCTCTAAATTTTTAAGTATTTTCATTTTACTAATAGTGTGTTTATTACCAATTGTTTCGACTGATTGTGCTGCAGCTAGTGAACCTACAAGTAATGTAATATCATTATCCATTTTTTCCTTAATGCAAGGACCAATTATAGAT
>MDTG01242584.1_pt1 | contig 12833 bp, 9 predicted proteins | sample 811421 | NCBI WGS metagenome assembly MDTG01 (sample SAMN05326645, study PRJNA326480) | marine metagenome | isolation source: seawater | place: Pacific Ocean: South East | collected 2011 | reverse complement strand
TCGATGGTTGCCAGTCAGGATGTCCGTGATTTCATACCGTCCCCGCCATATGGTTTCACTCTCAGGATTGATCGTACTGACGTTTCTTCAGGCGCTGCTTTTCAACTCTGCCGCATCCGGCGAGGACGACACCTTGCCGTCTCGCGAGCGGCTCCTGGCGATCGAAATACCCGAATCTCTCGAAGCCGTCCTGGCAGATCTGGATTCCGCGGAATGGGCCGTCCGCGAGGCTGCTTCGAAACGTCTTCTCGATCCTGTTTTTTCATCCGAGCTTCTCATGGCGGTCGTCGAACAACGGTCGCTCAGCGAAGAAGCCCGTGCGCGACTTCTGGGATCCCTGATCGCACGCAAGACCACCGCACCTCGTGGTGCACTCGGCATCAGAATGCGTCAGTCCGTGCGAGCCAACCCCGGGGTCCTCGTGAATTCCGTGATTCCCGGAATGCCTGCCGAAGGTCTGCTGAAAACCGGCGATGTCATCTATGAAATCGGCGGAGTCCGCGGCACTCCTGCGCTGCGGGTGAACGATCTGGTGGTCGAAGTCCAGAGAAAATCACCCGGTGAGAACATACGAATCAAACTGTGGCGCGCTCTTCGGGATGAGAACGGCATTCATCGCACCGGCCCCGACGGCCGACTTCTCTACGATTCCGTCACGGTGGACATGGCTCTGGGTTCGATGAAGCAATTCGGTTCCAACGGCAATCTCGCCTTCAGCAGCACCGTGAATTCCGTTCGGAGACGCTGGGCTGAAGATCTGATTCGCCGTTTCCTGTTGCCCCCTCGTCGGCTGCGCATGAAACTCATCAACGCCGTGGATGACCGCCCTTCGATCGCGGCACGCGACATCGAACTGCATCCGGACATCGTCTGGTTGAAGGGTGCCGTCGAGGACTTTCCACATCTCGACCATGCCCGCGCAAAGCAGCTTCGGATGAAGATGATGATGCGCCATGGGCGCCTGCAAGTCGACGTCGAGATTCCATCACTCGAGCCGGAAGAACGGGCATGGTTCGAGCGAGTGCTTGAACGATACGAATCTCTTCTGCCCTCGCAGGACGGCTGATTCCGTTCAGCGCTGGCCCAGCGGGTTCTTGAAGTGTGCACTCTGAACGGGGACCACTTCCTCCAGGACATGCTGCAACACCTCCGCGGGAGACCCCAGGGCGTTGATCTCCTTGATGATCTTGGGGTCGTAGTGTTCCAGGACGGGCTTCGTGTCTCTGTCGTAGACCTCGAACCGATGCCTGATGACCTGTTCGTCCGCGTCGTCCAGGCGGTTCTCCTTCACGGCACGGCGTTTCATTCGCCTCACCATTTCATCAAGGTCGGGGCAGACGAGGTGGACGACCAGGAGGACGTCGAGATGTTCGTCCATCGCTTCGGCCTGCGATTGGTTTCGAGGGATGCCGTCCAGAATCAGCAGATCAGATTGTGGTTTGAACAGACTGAGTGTCGTCTGTGCGTGTGCGTTCTGCCGCCACATCTCGATGGTCAGATTGTCAGGGACCAACTCTCCACGAGAGGAGTACTCGAGGAATTCCTTGCCGAGCGTCGAGTTGACATCGAGTGAACGAAAGACATCACCACAGGCAAGATGAAAGAAGCCAGGTACGAGGCCCAGAATCTTTCCTTGAGTTCCTTTTCCTGCTCCGGGGGCTCCGAAGAGAAGGATTGTTTGATACCGATCTTGCATGAGGCGTCTCCAGGTATGAGTGTCGCCAACAGTATGACGAACTTCACAGATCGTGACAAATATCACGAATGAGACTGGCGGATTTCTTGCCTGGTTCGTAGTCTGCAGTCATGCGTGGATGGACCCGCAGATGGATCATGCGTCCGGAAACAACCGGAATGCCGAGCGCCGAGGCCGACAATTCCTCGGACGCTGTCCCTCAGGTGGAGTCCACTGGAGTCCTGAGCCGACTTCTCCGGGCGCGCGGGCTCATGAACGAGGAGGCTCGGGCGGCCTTCCGTTCGCCACGAATGGCTGACCTTCATTTCCCCGAAACGCTTCCCGGAGCCGAAGCTGCCGCCGTCAGGCTGGTTGAAGCCGTCCGCGGTGGCCGGACCATCGCCATCTACGGTGACTACGACGTCGATGGGATCATGTCCTCCTCGATTCTCTATCACGTTCTGGCTCTCGTCGATCCGGAGAATCCTCCGCGCATCTACGTCCCGCATCGAATCGATGAAGGCTACGGACTCAACATTCCAGCGGTGGAAAAACTCGCCTCCGAGGGGGTCGAGGTTCTCATCTCGGTTGATTGCGGTGTGACCGCGATGGAACCCGCCCTGCGGGCCAAGGAACTCGGGATCGAACTCATCATCACCGATCACCACACCGCGGTGGTGGATGATCTCGGCGCCGTGGTGCTTCCCGATGTCTCCGTTCTGGTCCACCCATCGGCGGGCGATGAGAAGGCGCCTTTCACCGAACTCTGTGGCGGTGGTGTCGCATTCAAGGTCGCCTGGGCGTTTCTTGAACGCTGGTTCTCCTCACGACCGCTTCCCGTCGAAGGAAAGAATCTTCTGGTCGAGCTTCTGCCATTTGCCGCTCTGGCGACGATCGCAGACGTCGTGGCTCTGCACGGTGAGAACAGAGTGCTGACTTCCGCCGGTCTTCGATTGATCAAGAGTTGCAAAAATCCCGGGTTGCGCGCTCTGGTGGAGGCCAGTGGCGTGCTCAAGGATCGAGAGATCCCCAAGGCCAGTGATGTGGCGTTTCGCCTCGCCCCATTGCTCAATGCCGCAGGTCGACTGGGCAGCGCGGACACCGCGATGCATCTGATGACACGTGCCGATGACCAGGAAGCCGCTGAAATCGTCGCCGAGCTCGGCCGACTCAACCGTCAGCGCCAGAAGATGTGTCGCGAGATCACGGAACAGGCAAGTGCCATGGTGGTCCAACAGGGATTCGACATCGAATCCCGACGGGCCATCGTTCTTGCTGACGAATCATGGAATCCCGGACTCGTCGGAATCTGTTGTTCCCGTCTGGTCGAGCAATTCGCGCGACCGGTCGTTCTTCTGCAGAAAGTCGGTGACGTCTGCCGAGGCTCGGCTCGAAGCATCCGTGATTACTCCATTCATGAAGGGCTCAAGGTGTGTGCGCGAAAGCTGAACGTCGATGAGTCCATCATGACATTCGGTGGTCATGATGCGGCCGCAGGGCTGTCCATCAAGGCTGATTCTCTCGAGGTGCTCGTCGAGCATCTCTGTGAACACGCCGGTGAGAACATCGATCCCTCCCAGCTGATGGTCGCGGTCGACGTGGATGATGTCGTCACCGTGCGGGATCTGAGTCTTGCCGTCATCGAGGACATCGAGCGACTTGATCCTTTCGGTGCCGGCAATCCATACCCCTGTTTCGCCCTTTCAGGGCTTCGGGTGAATCAGGTCATCAAGATGGGAAAGAACGGAGAGCACCTCCGCATGAATCTCAGCCGGGATGGCATTCAGGTGAAGGCGGTCTGGTGGCGTGCTCCTGAAGTTCTGGAAAGACTTCTCGATGCGCAGACCAATGAGACCCTGATCGACATCGTGGCCGAGCCGGAGGTCGATCGCTGGCGCGAGCCCCGTGTCCAGCTCAAGATCCTCGATGTCGGAATCGACGTCGTGGCCGAGGCGCTTGATTCAAATGGCGAGCTGGTCGCCGGGTGAAATCGTTTCAGGAACGTCGGGTGACGACCGGAGATCGGCGGGTTCCATCGCCGTCAATGCCGAGATCTCGACATTCGCGAGGCGGGTGCCGTTTTCATCCCGCGGGAAACCGTGGCCTGCAGTCTCGAGCCATCGTGCGGCGCGTTCCAGTTGAAGCTCATGACTGGAACGAGCGCTGTCAACGCCTTCCGAGTTCTTGATCGGCGCGAATTCCTCCACGCGGTCGGTTTCGTAGACGAGCGAGCGACTTGCCAGTGGAATGGCATCGAAGATGAACATCTCGAGTTTGGTCGCATTCGGTGTCTCCGGCGAGACGACCCGGTGCTCGTCCGGGAGATATCTCGGAACCTTCTTGTATGCCTTGTGCACCGGAAGACTCTCGTTCGAATCCTTTCCAGTGATCCGGTCGACGAATTGGACGGAAAGAACGTGGATGGCGATCGATCCGGCAATGAATCGAAGGGCCCCCGAATCTTCCGTCGCCTGAGACAGCTCTTCGGGGAGATCGGAATATTCGATGACGCAGGTTCGGTCGTCGATCGAGCAGAACACGCCGACTTTCTCGCCGGGTGAGCTTTTGGGAATCATCTTGCTCGACATCTCACCGGAACTTCTTCCCGCATCAAGGTGAAGCCCGAGGAAGAGGGGGTCGAGTGCGCGGACGCTGGGGTTGTCGACCTGGAAGTAACTGATCTGTTCGATGCCGCGGGATTTCATGTCCTCGATCGCGCCACTGTTTCGAAGCGCCCGAAGTGAACCGCCGTGGCCGTCCGGATTGACCGCGATGCTCTCGGGTGACGCGAGCATGAACTTCCCGTCATCGTCGTAGGAAGGGAAGACACCTTGGGGAAACATGAAGATGTCGGTTCGATCCAGGCCGAAGTAATTGTTGTCACGAAAGAACGCACGAGTCTCCGCGTCATTGATCGGGCTGGTCATGATGTACCAGGGAATGTTCCGGTTCGCCTTGCGACTTGCCGCGAGAATCTGCTCCGCGAACAGTCTGAACAGTGGTTTTCCTGTCAGCGGTGCCGCAGGAAAGGACCCCTTTGGGCCATTCCACCCGAGCCTGGTCCCTTGACCGCCGGCGACGGTGAACGCCGCCACCTTGCCGTCATCGATCACCTTCTGGCCGTGCGTTCTGAGTGCGCTTTCATCATCCGGGTGTCGAGCGACGCTTTTTGCCGGGCTGATCGATTCCAGCGGGGGGGCTTTGAAATCCGAGCCCGCCGCCTCCATCATGAACCGATGTGCAGCGGGAAGATCGATGTCATCGCACTGGTCCAGCAGAGCTTCCAGGGATTCCGCGGAGCATTCCTCCGCATGATCCAGAAGGTGGGCTTGATCGATCGATTCGAGGGTCTTTCTGGTGGCCTGAAGTCTTCCGGCAAGCTCTGCGTCCGCGGGCATCTGACTCATCACTTCGACTCCGATTCATCAAGCGGTTCGAATGGTTCCGACCAGCCGTCGGGATCATGTCGGACCGTTCGCCCGGTCTCCAGATAGATCACCTGTTCGCAGATGTTGGTCGAGTGGTCGGCGATTCGTTCGAGTGCACGGGTGACCGTCAGCAGGCTGATGCCGAATTCCACGTTGAATTCTCTCGAAGCGATCTTCGATTGGGCGTCCATGACGATCTCGCGTCTGAAATTCCCCACCGTGTCGTCGAACAGAAGGACCTGTCGTGCCAGTTCTGAATTTCGATCTCGCAAGGCTCGATTGGCGTCTCGGATCATGCCGATCACGCTGTTCGCCATGACCCTGAAGGTCTGAGGAACGATGTATCCGGATTCAAGCTCTCTGACGCATTCGCTGATGGCCACGGCGCAATCCGCGATTCGTTCGAGTTCGTTGTTGACCTTCACGATCGTCAGAACCGAACGGATCGCGTAGGGCTCCGTCTCTCCCATCGCGAGCAACTTGATTGATTTCAATTCGATCTCGACGTCGATCCGATCGATGATTCGATCCTCTTCGATGACCGAGGCGGCTTTCTTGCGGTCCCCGTCGAAGTACGAGTCCACTCCGGCCAACGCCGCAAGCAGCACCCTGCGGCCTTGTTCAGTCAGGGTCGTATGCAGTTTCGCAAGATTGTCTTCAAATTCGGACACTGTGATCTCCCGTGTTCTTCATGAAGTATACCGCCCCACACTCGTTTTCGATCGGGGGTTGTTGCTACGCTGTTGCAATGCCCCGCCTCTGCGTCAACATCGATCATGTCGCCACCGTTCGTCAGGCACGAATGACTCATGAACCCGACCCCGTTCTGGCGGCCCATGAAGCCGTTGCCGGCGGAGCCGATGGCATCACCGTGCATCTGAGGGAGGATCGCAGACACATCCAGGATGATGATGTCAGGCGACTTGCCGAGGTCGTCACGGTCGAGCTGAACCTTGAAATGGCAGCCACGGACGAAATGGTCCGAATCGCGGGTGCCATCCAACCGCACATCGCAATGCTCGTTCCTGAGGGCCGCCTCGAGATCACCACCGAGGGTGGGCTCGACGTCGCAGCGGACCGGAGTCGACTCTCCGACATCGTCTCACGCCTTGCGGACGCCGGTATCGGTACCAGCATGTTCATTGATGCCGAACCTCGTCAGATCGAGGCGGCGGCCGCCGTGGGGGCCCGGGTCTGCGAAGTGCACACCGGTCCCTATGCGCATGCCCGCCATGAGGATTCAACGGACGACCTGTCGGAGCGTTCTCTTCGTGAATTGGAGCGAGTGGCTTCAGCGGGGCGAGCGATCACCGACGCGGGAATGGGATTCAATGCCGGTCATGCCCTGAATTACGACAATGTCGCCCCGATCGCGGCACTTTCCGATCTTCAGGAGCTTCACATCGGCCATGCCATCATCAGCCGAGCCGTCTTCGTGGGCGTGCGTGCCGCCGTCGGCGAGATGCAGACCGCCATCGCCAACGGACTCAGTAACAAGACGCCCGAAAGGACCCCATGAGCGACTCAACGAACGATCAGATCCCCGGGCCCTATGACGCCAACGTGCTTCCCTACAGGGTCGCAGTGCTCTGCTACCTCTACGACGAGGAAGGTCGACTGCTTCTTCTGCATCGATGCAAGGCACCGAATTCAGGGCGACATTCTCCGATCGGTGGCAAGCTCGAGTTGACCGAGGGTGAAAGCCCCCATGCGTGTGCCATCAGAGAGATCGAGGAAGAGGCGGGACTCACGCTTTCGGACGATGAGATCAGACTGATGGGCATGGTCTCGGAAGCTTCCTACGAAAACACCACGCACTGGTTGATCTTCCTCTTCGAAGTCACACGTCCGATCTCCCACGATGAAATCCCCCGGATGGAATTCGAGGAAGGTCGGTTGGAGTGGATTCCCATCGAGTCCGTCGAATCACTCGACATTCCCGACACCGATCGTCAGGCCTTGTGGCCAGCGGTCCAGAAGCATCGCGGTGGAGGATTCTTCACGATCCACATCGATTGCGGAGTCGAACCCTTCACCTGGAAACAGCTGGAAAGCATTCCCGCCCCCAAGTGAGTTTCGCTCGCTTTCCTCCGCTTTCTCTCGGCATGGCATTGAAGAACCCCCTCCGTCGGCGAAGGGGGTTCCTGCAGATCATCCGTCGAACGAGTTCAACTCACTCGAATCGATCAAGATTCATGACCTTGTCCCAGGCGGCGACGAAGTCGGTCACGAACTTCTCATTGGCGTCAGCGCTTGCGTAGACTTCCGACAGAGCCCGAAGCTGGGAGTTCGAGCCGAACACGAGGTCCGCTCTGCTGCCGGTCCACTTGATCGATCCCGTTGCCCGGTCACGACCTTCGAAGAAATGCTCGCAGCGCTTTGAGACGTTCCATTCGATCTCCGGATCGAGGATGTTTACGAAGAAATCGGTGCTCAGCGTGCCGACTCGATCCGTGAGAACGCCAAGTTCGGAACCGCCGGTGTTCGCACCCATCGCTCGCATGCCACCGATCAATGCCGTCATTTCCGGCGATGTCAGTGTCAGAAGACAGGCTCTTTCCACGAGAATCATCTCCCCCGGACGTGGGTCCTGCGTGTTCGCGTGGTTTCTGAAACCATCCGAAGCCGGCTCGAGAACGGCGAACGAATGCGCATCGGTCATGTCCTGTGTGGCGTCGGTGCGTCCAGAGGTGAAGGGGACCGTGATCTTCACGCCCGCTTTTTCCGCCGCCTGTTCAACTGCGGCGCAGCCACCGAGAACGATGCAGTCCGCCAGTGACACTGCCGTTTCGTGTTCTTCGTTGAAGGCGGTTCTGGCCTTTTCGATGGCACCGAGCGCCGCATGCAGTTCGGTCGGCTCGTTGACCTCCCAGTCCTTCTGAGGGAAGAGGCGGACTCTGGCTCCATTCGCGCCACCACGTTTGTCCGTGCCTCTGAACGAGGACGCTGATGCCCATGCGGTCAGGACAAGTCGTTGCGAGGACAGGCCGCAGTCCAGAAGTGCTTTCTTGAGTTCGGTGATTCCAGCTTCGTCGATCAGCCTGTCGTTTCCTTCGGGAACCGGATCCTGCCAGATCAGTTCCTCGTCGGGAACGTCCGCGCCGAGGTAACGAGCTTTCGGTCCCATGTCACGATGGGTCAGTTTGAACCACGCTCGTGAAAAGGCATCCGCGAATTCCTGGGGGTTTTCGTGGAATCGGCGGGCGATGGGTTCGTAGATCGGATCCATTCTCAGTGCGAGATCGGTCGTCAGCATCATCGGTGCATGCGTTCGAGTCGCGTCATGCGCACTGGGGACGGTCGTTCCCGCGGAGGAATCGGTGGGGGTCCACTGCTTGCATCCCGCGGGACTTTCCGTCAGTTCCCACTCGTATCCGAAGAGTGTGTCGAAATAACTGTTGTCCCAGGTCGTCGGGGTCTTGTTCCAGGCACCTTCGAGACCGGAACTGATCGTGTCGTCTCCGCTTCCCGTGCCGAACGAGTTCTTCCACCCCAGGCCCATCTGTTCGATCGGTGCACCCTCGGGCTCACGCCCGAGATACTCCGAGTCAGGTGCCGCACCGTGTGCCTTGCCAAAGGTATGACCTCCCGCGACGAGTGCCACGGTCTCTTCATCGTTCATCGCCATTCGTGCGAAGGTCTCCCTGATGTCACGTGCAGACGCGATCGGATCAGGGTTGCCATTCGGACCCTCGGGATTGACGTAGATGAGACCCATCTGAACCGCGCCAAGAGGGCTGGTGAGGACTCGATCGCCCGAGTATCGAGCGTCACCAAGCCATTCCGTCTCCGGGCCCCAGTCGATGTCCGCTTCTGGTTCCCAGACGTCGGCTCGACCGCCACCGAATCCGAAGGGCTTCAGTCCCATGGATTCGATCGCGCAGTTTCCGGTCAGGACCAGGAGATCCGCCCAGGAGAGTTTCGCACCGTATTTCTGCTTGATCGGCCAGAGCAGGCGTCGAGCCTTGTCCAGATTCACATTGTCCGGCCAGCTGTTGAGAGGTGCGAACCGTTGATCACCTGATCCTGCACCACCTCGACCATCGTGGATGCGGTATGTCCCTGCGGCGTGCCATGACATGCGGACGAAGAAGGGGCCGTAATGTCCGTAGTCGGCAGGCCACCATTCCTGAGAGTCCGTCATCAATGCGAAGAGATCCTTCTTCACGGCGTCGAGATCGAGAGTCTCGAACTGGGTCGCGTACTCGAAGGACGATCCCATGGGATCGGATTTCTCAGAATGCTGATGAAGAACCGAGAGGTCGAGCTGGTTCGGCCACCAGTCACGGTTGGTCCGACGACCCTGGGTGGAACTCGTGGTGGTCGAGATGAATGGACAGTCTGCTTTTGATTCGGACATGGAATTCCTCTGGAATGTGTGTCAGCGTTCGCGTGATCTGGATGTGGTTTCGTTCGTGCGGCAGTCCGGGCAGTGTCCCCAGTAGATGACTTCCGCTTCATGGATTTCGTACCCCGCAGGGTCCGACGGTTGGAGACAGGGTGCGTGTCCCACCCTGCAGTCGACGTCGATCATGCTGTTGCAGGATCGACAGATGAGATGATGGTGGTTGTCTCCGGTTCTGGTCTCGAAGCGAGCCGGTGAACGGGATGGTTGGATCCTGCGCAGCAAGCCATGTTCGACAAGCGTCCCCAGTCCGTCGTAGACCGCCTGTCGCGAGATCGAACCGATTCTCGCACTGACATCGGATTCGACGAATTCGGCGGTGCAGTGGGGTTGTTGGGCCACCGATTCGAGGATCGCCACGCGCTGCGTGGTCACCTGAAGGCCTTGCTCGCGAAGGAGTTCTTGTGGTTTGATGTGCACGGGGGGACGTTATAGCCCTGATTCTGGACTCAGTCAAGAATTCAAGGCCGGCTCTGAAGAAGCTGTTGAATCCTCACTTCAGAGGAATTCAGCTCAATCCGGCTGCCGTACTTGCCCTGTGAATCAATGAGCGTGCCTGGTCTTCGGTCTCAGCCTCCGCGATGACTCGCATGATCGGCTCGGTGTTGCTGGCACGAACATGCACCCAGCCCTCTTCGAAATCGATGCGCACGCCATCGATGTCGTTGACACGTTCGTCCGTGAAGGCCGTCTTCAGCTTCTCCAGTGCGGGTTCGATGACGGAACGCCCTCCGATCGCGGAAAGATCGAGCTTCTCCTTGATCATGGCGTATCGGGGGAGTTCTTCGATGATCGAGGAGAGGGCTCGCTTCTCCGCGGCCAGAAGCTCCAGCACCAGCCCCATCGCCACGAAACTGTCTCTGATCCATCCGATGCTTCGCAGAATGACGCCGCCGTTTCCCTCTCCACCCAGAGGTGCTTCCGTGTCACGCATCTTGGCAACCACATTGGCCTCGCCCACCGCACTTCGGTGGACCCGTGTTCCGGGGAATCGCGTCGCCAGGTCATCGATCATCCGGCTCGTCGAAAGATTCGCCACCAGGTCGCAGGGACCGTTCTTCTGGAGATGTCTCAGCACGGCAAGCACCAACGTGAATTCCTCACCGATGTACTCGCCACGTTCATCGACGACGGCAAGGCGGTCCGCATCCGGATCCTGAGCGAATCCGCAGAGAGCCTCGGGGCTCTCGGCGACGAGTCGTGCAAGATCCCGTAGATTCTCCCGAGTCGGCTCAGGCGTGTGTGCGAAATCTCCGGTCTGCTCCCCGTTCAGGTGGATGAGACCGCAGCCCAGATCGTCGAGGAGCATCTTTCCTCCAACGCTTCCGGAAGAGTTGATCGAATCCAGCACGACCGTCGTGGGATTGGATCTGATCATCTCGACGTCGAGCTCGGCGAGAACCATGTCGACATGGTGTCTGGTCGATGAGTCGTCCCTGGTCACCGATCCTCGAGCGTCGGCCGTGGAGGCGACGACGTCACCCTTCTTGAATCTCTCGATGATTCGATTCGCCAGTTCCGGCGGGGGAGCGAGACCGTCGTGATCGAGGCACTTGATCCCGTTCCATTCGATGGGGTTGTGACTGGCGGTGATCACGATCCCACCGTTCGAGCCGGTTTTTCGAATCATGATGCCGACGGTGGGAGTCGTCGCGACGTCGACGTTCACGACTTCCGCTCCGATTCCAGCCAGTGCTTCGCAGACAGCCTCCGATATCTTCGCCCCCGAGGCTCGGCCATCTCGACCGATGACCAGTCTCAGAGGCTTCTCCGAGGCCATTTCCAGCAGTTCACTGCCGAATGCGGCCGCAAAAGCGCCGGCCACATCGGGGGTCATGGTCGAGTCGACCAGTCCTCGGGCACCGCTTACCGAAAGCATGAGTGGGGGTGTGGCATCTGATCTGGTCATGGTTGAAATAGGTCCGTTGGGTTGGGTGTGCGGCTTGGGTCGCCTGCTGGAGGGGGTGACTCTGTTGTCGAAAGATCGGTAGGAGCTGATCTGGTTCCACAGTTATACTTGTTGTTGTGTATCAGCTCTCAGTCAAGACATCCTTCTCCGCCGCCCACGCCCTGGTGCTTTCCGGGAAACGGGAGCAGGTTCATGGCCATGATTGGCACCTCACGGTGCTCGTCGAGGGCGCCGTCCTCGATGAGGATGGTCTGTTGTGTGATTTTCATGCTCTGGAATCCCTGGTGGATCGAATCGTGGCTCCATTCCGCAATGCGGATCTGAATGCCGCAGAAGCTTTCTCAGGCAGGAATCCATCTGCAGAGAACGTGGTGGAATTCATCGGGCGTGCACTCGTCTTGGAACTGCCCGCCGAGATACGACTTGCTCGTATTTCAGTCACCGAGGCTCCCGGATGCGTCGCCCATTGGATTCCTGATCATGCAGATGAGAGGATCATTCCATGACCGACGACTCACAGAAACCCCATCAGTCTTCTTCATCGATCTCGGAGCGCTATCTCAATCGCGATCTCGGATGGTTGGAATTCAACCGTCGTGTTCTCGAGATGGCGGACGATCCCCAGACTCCTCTTCTCGAGCGAGTTCGCTTCCTCTCCATCTTCTCCAACAACCTCGATGAATTCTTCATGAAGCGGGTTGGAGGCATGAAGCGTCGAATCGATGCGGGTGCCGGTGCGATCAAGGGCGAGACCGACAGCCCGATCGTTCTTCTCGAGAAGATCCGGGCGCGAGTCGACTCCCTGCTCAGCCAGAAACTCGACACCTATCAGGCGGGCGTTCTTCCCGCCTTGCGTGAAGTCGGCATCGAGGTTCTGACCTGGGAGGACCTCGAGGATGCTCAACGTGAGGAAGCGGAGAAGTGGTACAACCAGAACGTGTTTCCGATTCTGACGCCATTGGCCATCGATCCCGGTCACAGATTTCCTTTCATCTCCAACATGAGCGTCTCGGTGGGGGTGCAGCTTGAACGCCCCGGAGATCCGGATCGTCTGTTCGCTCGCGTGAAGGTTCCCGAGGTTCCTTCCCGCATGTATCGGTTCGAAGGCACCTCGAAGTACGTCCCAGTGCGTGAGATCATCTCGCACAATCTGGAGGATCTCTTTCCCGGCATGCGCATCACCAAGGTGATGCCTTTCAGGGTGACGAGGAATGCCGACATCGAGAATGAGAATGAAGATGCCGAAGATCTTCTGGTGCAGATTCAACAGCAGCTTCGCGAGCGACGATTCGCGAAGGTCGTTCGTCTGGAGATCGGTCGAGGATCCGACACTCAGATGGTTCAGATGCTGTGCGAAGAATTGAATCTCGCACAGGATGACGTCTACGAAACCGACGGTTTCTTCGATTTCAGTGT
>MDTG01010911.1_pt1 | contig 12833 bp, 10 predicted proteins | sample 811421 | NCBI WGS metagenome assembly MDTG01 (sample SAMN05326645, study PRJNA326480) | marine metagenome | isolation source: seawater | place: Pacific Ocean: South East | collected 2011 | reverse complement strand
GGGTGCCTCAAAAAAAATAATTAGCATTCTAAAGAAACAAAAATTGACTAATTTAATTCTAAAAGACTTTTTTAACATAAAATTTAAATGAAAATATTATATATTGGAACAGTTCTGTTTTCAAAAAATATTTTAGAAGAGATGATAAAATCTCAAGCTAAAGTAGTTGGCGTAATAGGGAAAAAAAAAACGAAATTTAATTCTGATTATTATGATTTAGTAAAATATTCTAGATCTAAAAAAATTGATTCTATTTATTCTAAGGACATCAACGCAGATAAAATATTACAATGGATAAAAAAAAAAAAGCCTGACATTATTTTTTGTATAGGATGGAACCAATTGTTAAAGAAAAAAATTTTAAAAATAGCACCGAAGGGCGTCATTGGCTACCATCCAAGTGATTTGCCCAAAAATAGAGGCAGACATCCGATTATATGGAGCTTAGCTTTAGGATTAAAAAATATTGGCTCTTGTTTTTTTTACATGGAAAATACAGCGGACACAGGGAAAATTATTTCAAAAAAAATGATTAAAATCAAAAAAAATTACGATTCTGATTCGCTTTATAAAAATTTAATCCATACTGGAAAAAAACAAATTAGAGAAATAATATTTAAAATAAAAAATGATCGACTCAAGTCATTTCCACAAAAAAAATCTCAAAGTAATAATTGGAGAAAAAGATCAGAAGTTGATGGTAAAATAGACTGGAGAATGGATGCAAAAAATATTGATAATTTAGTAAAAGCTTTAACTAAGCCGTACCCCGGCGCATATTTCCTTTTTAAAGAGAAAAAAATTGTAGTATGGAAGTCCAAAGTTATAAATTTAAACATAAAAAATTTTGAACCAGGAAAAATCATTGAATATAAAAATAATTTTTTAATAAAATGCGGAAATAATGCTTTGAAGCTTATTAGTTTTAATCCAAGAATAAATTTAAGAAGAATTAAATATTTATGAAATCACTTGTAATATCACCCCATCCTGATGATGAAGTTTTAGGAGCTGGAGGTACACTTTTCAAAAGAAAAAAAAGTAAAAAAAGTAATCTTCTTTATTGGATAATAGTTACAAAATTGAAAACGAACACCCCAAAAAAAATAATTTTAAAAAAGAGTAACGAAATTAAAAAAGTAGCTAAATTTTTTGGATTTAAAAAAGTTTTCCAACTAAACTTTACTACAACGGAATTAGATAGTTCTTCGAAGAAAAAATTAATTTCTGATTTTTCTAGTATTTTTAACAAAATAAAACCTAACGAACTATTTGTACCTCATTTCTCTGATGTACATTCAGATCATAAAATCGTTTCTGAAGTTATATCTACTTGTACAAAAAATTTTAGGTTTTCCTTTATAAAAAAAATTTTAGCTTATGAGGTTCTATCTGAAACAGATTACAATCTTAATAGAAAGCAAATTTTTTTCCCTAATTATTATGAGGATATATCTCAATTTTTAATAAAAAAAAAAAATGCAATGAAAATTTACAAATCAGAAATAAAAAATTTTCCCTTTCCTAGGAGCATCGAAGCAATTGATGCTTTAGCAAAGTTAAGAGGATCACAAATTGGAAAAAAAGCAGCAGAAAGTTTTGAAATATTAAGAGAAATAAATTAAACTTATGATCTATCTAGGAATACATGCAGGACACAACGCAAGTGCAGCTTTAATGCAAGATGGTAAGATAATTTTTGCATTGCAAGAAGAAAGATTTACTAATCTTAAAAATTTTTATGGGTATCCTGGTAAGTCAATTCAACGTTGCATAGAGTATGTTAAGAGTAGAAATTTACTAATAGATATAGCGGCTGTAGCAACAATTGAAGACTATATATTTTTTTCTAAATATAGGTTTAATAATTTTTTTAGCATTTCTGATTTTCATAAATATTATTCAGTTTCTTTAGATGAGAAGAAGGCAGTTTCTTTTATAATGAATCATAAAAAATCCCAATATAACAAAGGTTTCTATCTACCATTCGATAAAGTTAACAAAAAAAATTACTTTGATAGTAAATATTATAGAGATTTAATCGTAGAACAAATAAATAAACAAGGGAAGAAACACATTAAAAAGATTACTTTCTTGGATCATCATACATGTCATGCCTACTATTCTTATTTCAGTGCAAAAAAAAGAAAAGATAATAGTTGTATAGTTTCAATAGATTCTTATGGAGATAGGGCTAATCAGACTGTTTGGATTGTTAAAAATAATAAATTAAAATTAGTAGCAAAAACGGATCAGTTTGAAATTGCAAGAATATATAAATTTATTACTTTAATTTTAAACATGAAACCAGAAGAGCATGAGTTTAAAGTAATGGGATTATCAGCTTATTCTAAAAAAAAATTTATATTAGATGTTTACGAAAAAGTTTTTAAAAATATACAAAAATTTGATGGCATAAAAATAGTGCACAACAAAAGACCAAAAGATTTGTACAATTATTTAAGAGAAGCCACTAAAGACTTTAGGTTTGATAATATCGCTGGTGGATTGCAGTACTTTGTGGAAAAAATCATCAAGGAGCTTTTAGAAAGAATTTATAAAAAATACAAAGTAAAAAATTTCTATTTCTCTGGAGGGGTATCAATGAACGTAAAAATGTATAATAACTTAGGAAAGTTAAATTTTGTAAACTTTCTTTATTCGCCACCATCAGGAAGTGATGAAAGCCTCTCAATGGGCGCATGCTATTATTTATCAAGGCATGTCAAGACGCAGCCTTTAAACAACATTTATCTAGGCAGCAATCTAGTAACAAATAAAGAAAAGCTAAACTTTGAATTTATTAAGAAAAAATTTACAAAAAAAAATTACACAATAATAAGAAATTTTAACCATAAAAACTTAGCATTATTATTAAAAAAAAATGAGATAGTTGCAGTAGCTAGGGACAGAGAAGAATTTGGAGCTAGAGCTTTAGGCAATAGAAGTATAATTGCCAATCCATCTAATTATGATGTTGTTCAAAATATAAATGAAAGTATTAAAAATAGAGATTTTTGGATGCCTTTTGCGCTAACAATACTCAAAGAAAAACATAAAGAATACATTGAAAATAATAAAAACTTTGAATGTAATTACATGACGATGTCTTTCGATACAAAAAAAAATAATTTTAATATGATCAAGGCAGGATGTCATCCGTATGATAGGACTGTAAGACCTCAAATTTTAGATAAAGCTTCTAATCCAAATTATTATTCAATTATTAAAAATTTTTCTAAGATAACTGGAATTCCAGCTTTATTAAATACAAGCTTAAATCTTCATGGAAATCCTGTTGCATCAAGTTTAAATAACGTTATTTACACATTTAAAAACTCTGGGTTGAAGTACTTATATTTAAATGATAATTTTCTAATAAAAAAGAATTAAAAATTCTCTAATGAAAAAACCTATTAAAATCTATTTATGTGATTTAACTTACGATACTATGATACTGGTATCTGATACAATTCCAATAAATATTGGTTTCATATCCAGTTATGTAAAAAGTAAGTTAGGCGAAAAGGTAATAATTGAACTTTTTAAATATCCAAATGACCTATTAAAAAAATTAAAATCTGATCCACCTGATATTTTAGGATTAAGTAATTATTCTTGGAATAGTAATTTATCTGAATATTTTGCAAAATTGACTAAAGAATTAAATTCGGATTGTATAATAATTCAAGGTGGTACTAATTTTCCACATACACAAGAAGAGCAAAAAAACTTTTTATTAAATAGACCAAACACCGACTTGTACGTTTTATTTGAAGGAGAGAGATCAACTTTAGGTGTTGTAGAAAGATATTTGAACGTACAAGAAAATTTAAAATTATTTTTTGACAAACCTATAGATGGATGCACATTTATAGATCCAAAAACTAGAAATACTAAAGAACCAAAATTAATAACAGGAAATTATCTTCAAAGAATTAAGGATTTAGATGAAATTCCTTCACCTTACTTAAATGGAATATTAGACAAATTTTTTGACGGGAGATTAACGCCTTTTATTGAAACTAATAGAGGCTGCCCTTTCACTTGTTCATTCTGTCACACTGGTTCTGCTTACTATCATAAATTAAATAAATTTTCTGAAACAAGAGTAAAATCTGAAATAGATTATATCGGAAAAAAATGTAAAGAACTAAATATTACCAACTTGCACATGGCAGACGTTAATTTTGGAATGTATCCTCAAGATAAACAAGTTTGTGAATTCTTATTAGAAAGTAAAAAAAAATATAAGTGGCCGCTTCAAATTATGGCAACAACAGGAAAAAATAGTAAAAAAAGGGTAATGGAAATAACAAGTATACTAGGAAATATGTTTTCCGTTAATATGTCATTACAATCGATGAGTGAAACAGTTTTAGATAACATAAAACGAGCTAATATTCGTCATGAAGATATGATGGCAGTAAATAATCATTTAAGGAACGCAGGAAGATCCACTAAGGCAGAATTAATATTGCCGCTTCCAGGTGAGACTAAAAAATCTTTTATAGAGGGACTTAATACGGTCCTTGAATCTAACGCCTCTTCAATTACTATTTATACCTTGATGATGCTTGAAGGCACTGAGTTTAAGAATCCTTCTTTTAGAAACAAACATGAATACGAAACAAAATATAGAATTATTCCACTAAATTTTGGAGAATATAACGATGAAAAAACTTTTGATTTTGAAGAAGTTGGCATTGGTACAAAAGATATGAGTTTTGAAGATTATTTATCTTTACGTTCAATAGCCTTGATGGTGGAAGCGCTGTACAATGGAAAACCTTTTGACGAATTTTTTCAATACGCAAAAGAAAAAAAAATTAAATTTGCTGATTTTCTAAATTATCTTCATCAAAATATTAGTAAAAGCCCAAATTCAGTTAAAGAAATTTTTGCAGAATTCGTTAATGAAACTAAAAGCGAGTTGTGGGATAATGAAGAAGATTTAATCAATTTTTATAAAAAAGAAGAAAACTATAAAAAATTAATTGATGGAAAAGTAGGTGGAAATTTAATTTATAAATATAAATCTAAAAGTCTGACGGAAGCAAAATTTGGTTGGATTGATTTTATATCAAAACAACTACTAGAGATGATCAAAAGCAAAGACGAAAATATAAATTTAGATGCAATTAGTTTAGAGATAAATGAGTTAAAGCTATTTATTCAACTAAAGTTAGAAAACCTCTTAGTGGCCAAAGAAAATCAAGATATTGGTAAATTCGACTTTAAACATGACATATTAGAATGGATTGACTCCAACGGGTCTAAAAAATTTTCTGATTGTAAATTAAAATCTAAGAAAACTTATTATTTTGAATATACTCAAGAGCAAATTAGGAACAGGAAAGATTATTTTGCAAGATACGGTGAAGATATAAATGCTCTATCTAAAATTGTCACAAGAATTAGTAATTTAGAGGATCAATTCAGAAAAGTTAGAACCTCAGAAGGCAAATTCTTTAGAGATATATATGGAAAATCTTCTGAACAATTTACTAAGTACGCAATATCTAATTAAAAATGAGAATTAATAAAAGCAAAAGCTTTGGATCTCTTTTAGATGGGGTTAAGTCTACTAAAATTAAAAAGCACTACGTCGCCTCAGCAATTTTTCCAGTTATAATCACGAGTCAAAATGACTTGCATATTGTTTTTTTTAATTATTGGAGAAACAAAAATAAAATTGATGAAAAAAATTTAAGAGTTTTCACTAAAATTTATGACACTGATGGAAACCTAGTGTGCCATCATGGTGAAAAAATTTTAAAATACCACAATCAATTATCTATAAAAAATATTTTGAAAAAATACAGTATAATAAGTGACTTTATTGGCTCAGTAAATGTTGAAATATTATCTTTAGAAGCAATTAGTTTCCCTTTTCCTGCTTTAACTGCGATTTACAATTCAAAAAATATTTACAGTGCGATTCATAGCGCTGGCAGGCTTAAGAATAATGTAGAACCACAAGAAGTTATGTATACAGAAGAAAGTAATTGGACATGTAAATTTGAAAATTCAATTACTCCTTTCTTTCATTATTTTGTGGGAAATCAAACACCTTACAAAAAATATATTACAGTAAAAGTTTTTGATAGAAATAATAAAGTAAAAGCACAAAAACAAGTAAATATTGAGGATATTAATCCTTTTGGTTCTAAAATATTTTTTATTAATGAAATATTTAAAAAAAATAATTTTCAAAAATCAGACTTTATAACTGTTAAGGTAGAACATAATTCAGTTTTTCCAAGAATGATAGTTGGTAATTACCATAAGAAAAATAATTTTTATGAAGCATCCCACAGTTCACCAGTTGTTAAAAAAAATTACTACATAAAAAAAATAAATAAATTTCCGTTTATGTCTAGGATTCCATTAAGTAGAAATAAAGATTTAAATTTACAATGTAAAATTTTTCCTAATACAGCAGGAGGAAATTTTAATGGAGAAACATTTGTCAAAAAATTAAATGAGGAACATTCTAAAAAAACCAGTGAAACATATAAGTTTTCAAGAAAAAACCTATCTTTAGTAAATGTATTCAGTTTAAATGACGATGAAGAGTTTAAAAGTATAAAATTTAAAGGGAATAAAGTACCTGATAGATTATATACGTGTAATTTATACACTGTTAAAAACACTAAAAGTAAATACAGTTTGGATATAGCTGAAACTTCTTTTGCATCATACTATCTGAAAAAATTCACTCATTGGGGTCATGGCTATATTGGTGAAGGATATGATACAGTTATTATGGTTGTAAATGATGATTGTGAATTTGAAAGGCCTAAAGTATTAAAAGGGACTTTAAATATTCACTCAAATAATTTTTCTAAAAAAATAAACGTTCAAATAAAGGGTAATTCCCAATTATCTATCAATTTATCAAAATTACATGCATTAAAGAAATTAAATAAAAAAAAGCAAAACTTTATAAGCTGGGAACTTAAATTAAAAAACCCTGGATGTGAAACTAAATGGGTTAGCTATAGAAATAAAGATGGTTCTATTTTTGGTGATCACGGCTTCTAAATTATAATTTTCCTTAAATTAAATTTAATAAGAAATAAAATTGAAAAAAACTATAATACACATTTTTCAGTATAAATTTACTAATCACGACTATAAAAGTAGAGAGTATGCTGAATTAGAAAAAAAATTTAAAACTAAAGTTATTATTCATGACTTATCAAAAATTTTTTATTCGGATATTTCACACATTAAAGCAAAAAATTTTAAAAATTCAATAAAATTTTCATCGTTGCAAAAGTGGTTAAAAATATTAAATAAATTTAAAAAAAAAAAGAACGTAACCATTGTCAATGAATTAGGCTTTGACACATTTAAATCTTTAATAATACATTACTATATAAAAAAATCTAGAATACCAATGATTGTAGATATCAACGCTGGAGTAATTGATGAAGCAGAATTTTTCTCAAAAAATTTAAATTTTGCAAAGATTTGGATTAAGGTAAAAAAAGTTTATGATAACGTAAACCTATTAAGTTATTTTTTAAAAAAAAAATTTTTAAATATTTTATTTTTTTTTATTAAGTTTAATAAAATTATAATTCTTTTAGCTGGAGCAGATAGAGTAGTTTTACCATTTAGATATAAAAACAATAAAATTATAAAAGTTCATTCAAGGGATTATTCAAATTATCTTAATTATAAAAAAACGAATAAAATTAAAAAAAAAAAACCAATAATATTTTTAGATGCGCCACTTCCATATGTCAAAGGTGATGAAGAATTTCTTAATAATGATAAAAAAGAAATTGATGTTGCAAGATGGTACAGAGAACATAATATTTTCTTTGACAAGTTAGAAAATTTATTTTCTACAAAAGTTATTATTGTTCCACATCCAAAAATGAAAGGTATTGAAAATCCTTTTTTTAAAAATAGACTGGTAGATCATCGACTTGACGCAGCGTTAAAATTAACTCCGTCTTCTCTTTTTATTATTTCAGGAGTATTTGTTAGCACAGCAATTTCATTTGCAATTGCAGAGTCTAAGCCCATCTTCTTTATATATTCAGATCAGATGAAATCTTTATACGAGAAACAAGTTATATTTGAAAAAGAAACAGCTAAACTAATTGGCAGCGGTATTTTAGATATAAATAACTTTAAAAAAGAAAGTATATTAAAAAATATCCATGTTAATACAAAGCTTTATAATAATTATAAGTATAGATTTTTAACTTCAAAAGAATTAACAAAATCAAATCATATCATTTTAGGTAATTTGATTTAACAGTCTAAAAGTAAAAAATATGAAAAAACCAATTAGGATCATACCTGTACTAGATATTAAAAATGGACTTTTGATTAAAGGAATTAATTTTGAGGGATTAAGAGTCCTTGGCGATGCTAAAAATTTTGCTAAGCTGTATTATTCCCATGGAGCAGATGAAATTTGTTATCAAGATAGTGTTGCAACACTGTATGGCACAAGTAATCTAATTAAATTTGTAAATCAGTCCGCACAAAATGTTTTTGTACCTTTATCTGTTGGAGGTGGAATAAGAAGTATTGAAGATGCATCTCAAATGTTTAAAGCTGGCGCAGACAAATTAATTATCAATTCTGCTGCTATCGACAATATTAGCTTATTAAAAAAAATGTCTAAGATTTTTGGGTCTTCAAATATATCTGTAATAATTCAAGCTATAAAAATAGGCAAAAAATATTTTATAAGTAAATCTAATGGTAGAGATATAAAAAATAAAGATCCATTTCAATGGGCGCAAAAAGTTGAGGAATTTGGTGCTGGAGAAATAATAATTACATCAGTGAATAATGAGGGCTTAAAAAAAGGTTTTGATATATCCCTAACAAAAAAAATTGTTGAGAATGCTTCTATTCCAGTAATAGCTCATGGAGGAGCTGGAAATGTAAATCATATTTATGATGTTATAAGGTATGCAAAAGTTAGTGGAGTAGGAATAGCTTCAATGCTTCATTATGATGCTATTAAATTTTTAAAGAAAACAAAAACAAAAATAGGAAATACAATTTATTTAGACTCAGTCAAACAAACATCAAAAGTTCATAATACAATTAAGAAAATAAAAAACTTTTTAAAAAAAAAAAAAATAATAGTGAGAGATGAAAAATAGCAAATTAACCGTTGGGATTATTAATTTAAATTTTAATAATCTATATAGTATTCACAATGCTTGTATTAAATCAGGTTTTAAAACTTCAGTTATTACAGCCAAACAAAAAAATTTTAATTATGATATAGTTATTATTCCTGGTGTAGGTGCATTTAAATCAGGAATGAAGGTAATTAAAAAAAATAAGTATGATGAAAAAATATTTAATTATTTGTCTAAACCAAACTCATTTATTTATGGAATATGCCTTGGAATGCAATTGCTTTTTGAAAAAAGTTTTGAGTTTGGATCAACAAAAGGACTTGGTCTAATAAAAGGTAAGATACTTTCCTTTAATGAGAAAAATAAAAGTTTGAAAACTCATATGGGATGGTGCCAAACAAATTTTAAAAAAAAAACTGATGGTTTTAATTTAAAAAAATTTAATAAAGAATGTTTTTACTACGTTCATTCTTATTACGCAAATCCAACTAGTAATTCAGATAAATTGGCGAACGCATCACATGAGAAATTTTTGTTCACTTCAGCAGTAAAAAAAAACAATATTCTAGGAACTCAATTTCATCCTGAAAAAAGTGGAAAACTCGGTTTAGAATTTTTAAAAAATTTAAAAAATTATAAAGATTAATATGAAACAAAAAGCACTATACGGATTACCCAATAAAGTTAGATTTTGTAAAAAAAGTTTAATTTCAAATCAAATGCCTAGTTCAACACAAGAATTTAAACATACAATTAAAAGCAAGAAATCAACATTATTTATAGATAAGAACGGTATCTCAGATCCTTGGAAATACTCAAGAATGAAGAAAAAAATCAATTATAAGGATAGAGAAAAAAAACTATTAAAACTTCTTGAAAAACATAGAGGAAAAAGTGAATTTGATTGTATTGTTCCAGGGAGTGGAGGAAAAGATAGTTGTTATGCTGCCCACGTTTTAAAACATAAATATGGAATGAATCCACTTTTAGTAACTTGGTCTCCAAATCTATATACAGACTATGGATATGACAACTTTAAAAATTGGATAAAATCTGGACCTTTTAAATGCATTTCATCTAAAAGAAATGAAAATTTGTTAAAAACACTTACTAACCTTTCTATTAAAAATTTAATGCATCCTTTTCAAACGTTTATTATAGGACAAAAGGCTTATCCCCCAAAGATAGCTGAAAAATTGAAAATTCCTTTAGTATTTTATGGAGAAAATGAAGCTGAACACAATAATGCTTTAGCAGACAATAGAAGCTCTTTTAGAAATAAAGCGTTTCATGTTTACAATAATATTTCCGAAATAAGACTTGGTGGAGTTAAAATAAGTGAACTAATTAGAGATTACAATTTTAAGATTAAAGATTTTGAACCTTTTTTACCACTTAGAGCAGAAAAACTAGATAAATTTCCTTTAGAAGTACATTATTTAGGCTATTACCTTAAATGGATACCTCAAGAAACTTTTTATTATGCAGTTGAAAATTGTAACTTTAGACCAAGACCTTTTAGAACAGACGGAACCTATAGTAAGTACAATAGTATTGACGATAAACTTGATGACCTTCATTATTATACTACATTTATTAAATTTGGCATCGGAAGAACAACTTATGAGGTTTGTCAAGAATTGAGAAATGATCATTTAACCATAGATGAAGGAAAAAGACTTATTAAAAAATACGATGGGGAATTTCCTAAGCGATATTTCTCTGAGATAATGAAATATTACAATATTAAGGAAGATGATTTTTTTAAACTTTGCGATAAATTTAGATCACCACATTTGTGGAAAAAAATTGGAAAAAAATGGCATTTAAGACATACTGTTAATAAGGACGGTTGTGATGATTAAAAAAAATTTAAAGAAATATTTAATAGATCATAATACAGAAACTATTAAAGCATTAAAAAAAATAAATAAGTTGGGAGGTCGGTCTTTAATTGTTATATCAAATAAAAATTTTTTAAAGGGAATTTTAAGTAGCGCTGATATAAGGAAAGCAGTACTAAACCACAACATAACTAACGAGAAAATAAATAAGATTTACAATAAAAAACCGAGATTTATATATTTTGATGAACTTCAAAAAAAAATAAAAAAATTACCTATTAAAAAATTAAGCATCATTCCAGTCATTGATCGAAATACAAAGAGATTAATAGATGTAATAGACTCAGAAAAATTAAATTTATTAGATGTAAGAAAAAAAAAACAAAAATTAAATGTTAGTGTGATTATAATGGCGGGTGGGAAAGGAACAAGATTATTACCATATACATCTGTTTTGCCTAAACCTCTTCTTCCTGTTAATCGAAAGCCGACAATAAATCATATAATCGATAGATTCGGGAACTATAATGTTAAAAATTTTTTTGTAACTCTTAATTATAAATCTGAAATTTTAAAAACTTATTTAAAAGATTTGAGTAAAATAAGAACAATAAAAACTATTGAGGAAAAAAAACCGCTCGGAACGGCAGGAAGTTTATTTTTAATAAAAAATAAAATAAAAAATGATTTTTTTCTTACTAATTGCGACACAATTATTAACGAGAATTATAATGACATGTATAAACATCACAAAACAGAAAAAAATGATGTTACTGTAGTCACGGCAAGAAAAAAATTTAAAATTCCTTATGGAGTTTGTGATGTTAAAGAAAATGGATTTCAAATGAAAGAAAAACCAGAATTAAAATATTATGTTAATACCGGATATTATATACTTTCAAAAAATTGTTTAAGTGTTTTAAAAAAACTAGAATATTTAGATTTTAATAATTTTTTATTAAAGTGTAAAAAATATAAAAAGAAAATAGGAATTTTAAAAATAAATGAAAAAAACTGGATAGATGTTGGGCAAATGAAAGAATATAAAGATAACTTAAATAAAAATATTTAATAATTGAAAAAAAAAGCTCTCATATTCGGTTCCGGATCTATTGGAACAAAACACGTAAATTTATTACGTAAGCTAAATAAAATTTCTAATATTTTGATCTATACTAAAAGGAAAAATAAGAAAATTGCCTCAACAAATAATATCAAAGAGATCATAAATTATGATCCAGATTATATATTAGTTTGCTCAGAAACTTATCTGCATTATCAACATATAAAGTTAATTGAAAAAATTTTTATTAATAAGAAAGTTCTTGTAGAAAAACCTCTTTTTCATAAGTCAATAAATTTTAACCCTAAAAAAAATAAATACTATGTAGGATATAATTTGAGATTTCATCCTGTTATTAAATTTTTAAAGAATAAGATTAAAAAAAAAGAAATTTTTTCAGCATCAATTTTTTGCAACTCTTTTTTACCGAAATGGAGAAAAAATATAGATTATTCAAATTCATATTCATCCCAAAAAAAAGGTGGAGGTGTCCTCTTAGATTTAAGCCATGAATTTGACTATTTACAGTGGTTGTTCGGAAAAGTTGACGTGATTGAATATAAAAAGATAAAAAAAATTTCAAATTTAAAAATAAAATCTGAGGATTTCAGCCAAATTATTGGCAAAATTAAAAATATAAATTTTTATCTAAATTTAACTTATTTTTCAAGATTTGAAGAAAGAAAAATTATAATTGATAGTATTAATGAGACAATAGTAGCTGATTTAATCAATTATAATATTAAAATTATAAAAGATAAAAAATCTAAAATTATAAAATTTAAAAAAAAAAAAGATCAG
>MDTG01360272.1_pt1 | contig 12834 bp, 12 predicted proteins | sample 811421 | NCBI WGS metagenome assembly MDTG01 (sample SAMN05326645, study PRJNA326480) | marine metagenome | isolation source: seawater | place: Pacific Ocean: South East | collected 2011 | reverse complement strand
TAGCGACCAAATCAAGTTTATTTGACATGCAGAATTCATTAATGGAATTATTTTTTTGCATTACATCATAAATAAGTCCAAAAAGATGTTTATTTTTTTTTCTTAAATCAATTAATTTTTTGTGTAATTCAGGACTTTGCCAATCTTTTATTTTGCTAAAGCTTTTAAAATTTTTTCCTTTATCACAAAATTTTAATACTTTTAAAAATGAATTAAATAATTTTTTTGATGAATTGGTATTAATTGCATTTTTATATATTTTATATCCTAATTTATTTTGCATTTACTTTTTTAAACCTTTTGAATTATAAGTGACTCTTTTATTCTTACCGTTTTCGATATCTTTTATATCAGTATAAAATCTATCTCCAACCTTTATTTTTTCAATTATATTTTTTTTATTTTTATCTAGAACCTCTTCTATAATAAGCATATGTCTCCCCGTTGTGCTAACCACAATCCAATCACCATCATGACGATTTACAATTCCCGTCATAAAAGGGTGGTTGGATGAGTCACCTCCATGTAATTGGGCTTTCTTAATAGACAGTTTTCCAAAATTTCCATTATTTAAATATGTTAGAGCTCCCGAATAAGGTTCATCAAACGCATTAATAAAATTGATTAAATCATAAGGATTTAAATTCCAATCTATAAAGCCATTAATAGCGGTATTTAACCTAGGATTGTATCTTCCAAAGTAGTTTATTTGAGGTTTTAATTCAATCTGTCTTCCTTCTAATATTTTTGTAATAAATTTTTTATAAAAAATTAAGAATTTTTCGGAACTAAATTTTTTAAAATCAATAGGAATTTTACAACTTGCAGGAAATAAATTTATTTCATTTTCAATAATTGGACCCGTATCAATACCACCATCAATCAAGTGGACTAGCTGATTATTAATTCTATCTTCTCTTAAAATATTCCATGAAAAACCTCCTCCTCCAGCGTCTAAGGGGAGTCTAGTGTTATGAAAGTTCACAAGATTATTGTGGAAAAATTTATTAATGGTCTCTTTCTTAAAAATATATCTAGCTCCTAATGAGATGAATAAAGTATTTTCAATATCAAAATCTCTAGAAACAAGTTTTTTAAATGCATCATCTAGATGGTCAAAAACTTTAACTTTAATATTATTATCGATTGATTTAGCTTGATGAGAGCTTGATACAAACATTGTTTCTAATTTTAAAGACTTGTTGATTTTTTCTAAATCTTTAAAAGATTTAGACTCACCTAGAAAGATTATAGATTTTAATTTTTTTATAAAAAACTTATTTTCTTTAATCATAATTAATAATACTCTATGTTCAACAATTGAACAAAAGCAACTTATCACTTATAATTTATTAAGCAATGAATAAATGAAGGGTATTCTCTTACAAAAGGAGGCCTTAAAGTGTAATATTTTTCAGCAAACTGACATGGTTCATAAAAAATTTTATTAAATTCACCAAATGGATAGTCTTTAAATTTAATTATAGTTCCGTCATACATTGGCTTTTCTTCTCTATTGCAACAATATAAGTGAGCATTATTAGACTGTATTATATCAAAATATTCTTTAGTTTCCTTTTCAGGAATTTCTTGAAAACAGGCCATATTGGTAAATAAATTAATTTTTTTATTTTTTATCATTCTTTTGTTTTCGGCAGGAATAAGAAAAAGTCTTATATTATTCTCTTCCAAATCTTTTTCCTCATTTACAACTTTAATAAATTTATCTTCAAGTAAATTAAATTGATTAATAATCATATAGTCCTGAATTAAAGCTTGAGGCAAGTTAACCGTATATAGTCTGATGCTTTTATTAAGCATTAAACATCCGTTAACAAAGTTTGCTTTACCATCACCTATAGTGCAAATATTTTTTTCCAACAAATTATGCCGATCAAGTAACTGCAAAACAAACGCATGCCAAATTAGATTGGTGTCAATAAGTCTATTTTGTTTATCACATAACTTTTTATAATTTAGAAAAAATTTACTTTTGAAAATTTCATTTCCCCATATTTTTTTTTGCAAAAATCTATGTAAAAAATCTTTTAATTTATTTTTTTTTTATAAAAGTTCCACTATTCATTGGTGTAAAAATATTTTGGTAATTGCTGTTTTCAACATGTTTTAAACCATAGCTAGACATATTATTTTTAGATTTAACTACATATTCTAAAAGATTTTCAATAATCGAATTATTTTTCATTTTTTAAAATTTTAATCGTAAAGGGGCGTTCTGTTACCCGGTGCCCCAGACCGTGCTTAAATAATTAACAGAGTTAATTATGCAGCGATTGCGTAACTTTCGTTAGCATTTATAATTGGCCCGTTACGTCGGAACCGTCTCGTACGAAAGAAAAACTTTTAGACACCCGTCGATCCTAATTCATCCCCTTAATATTTTTGGTGGAGATGGTGGGTACTGCCCCCACGTCCGTGATGGTTATTACGAATTTCGTTTATCGTCATAGTTAGCGAACTAACAATATCAATTTAAATGTATTTTACGGATTTACAACGTTTTTATTGGTCGTCGATGAATTCTTTGTGATGTTTGATGGCATTTTGTTTATCTAGGTTGCTTACCTCATAATTATCGCCATCCTTTTTTCTATTATACGTTACTAAAAAAAGATCTCTCAAATCTTCTGAATTATTATTATCAGAAAAGTGCAAACACAGTGGATCGAAAATCAACACTGTCCCTTTTTTTCCTATAACTGGAAAAGATCTTTTTCTAATTTCATCATGAAACTTAGGATCTGTTTCACCAGATTTGATAGATCTTTCATTTAAAAAATATTTATTCATATAATAGTTTGGATCTGTAGATTCTCTTTTACAGATATACATACATCCATTTTTTTCAGTATTATCAGTTACCATTATGTTTAGATGAATAAATTTTGAAGCATAGGTCCACCAACCTGGAGTTTCTTTTTTTAATCTGTAATTATAAGTTCTAAAAGCCCCATCAGTATGAGGAACAAATTCACCACGTCCACCCTTCTTTTTTGAAATATATTTATCTTTAAAAAAAATTACCTTATCCTCCATACATTCTTGCAAGATAGATAAAATACTCTTTTTTTCTACGATCTTTTTCAACTTATCTTGTTTAGGAATGATATTTGTTATTCTAAAAGGGTACCCAGATTTATCTTTACTATGCTCATATTGATCTAATTTTAAATTATTAACAATATCTTTAATACTTTTTACCTCGTCTTCAGTATAAGCATTCTCAATTATTAAATAACCATTTTTATTATATTGATCCAAATAGTTCATGATTTGAAAGTTAATATATATACATAAAACAAAAATTCAACTACTATCAATCTCATGATCGATTTGAAGCATCTTAAAAAAACTCAAAGAATTCACACAGATGATAAAAGAAATTTTAAACTTGGTCTTCGAGCTGATCGAAATGAAAAGGTGGTAGACTGGCCCACGAATTTATTCAAAAAAATTTTCACAAAAATAAAACCTCATGAATTTACGGCTTACTACAACACAACAGAGATTAAAAAAATCAAAAAACAAGTTTCAAGATACTTAAGTTTAAAGGAAGAAAATTTTATAATTAATCATGGTGGAGACGGTGTTATTAAGGAATTTTTACTCGTAAACTACCGCAAAGGCCTTAAAGTTCTTTTGAATGGAATTAACTATGAAATGTACAAAGTTTATTTTAATGCGTTAAAGATAAAATATTTTGAAGCTCCATATAAATACAATTTAAACAAAAAAAATATTTTTGATTTAGACAAAACTTTTTTTCAGAAATATATAAAAAAAAGTGACATTATTTTTTTTACTAATCCAAATCAAATATCAAATCAAGATTTAAGTTTAATTGATATAAAAAATTTTTGTAAAAAATATCCGAGAAAACTTTTTTTTATCGATGAGTCATATTATGATTTTGGCCATTATTCATTTGTAGAATTAACTAAAAGTTATAAGAATATTTTTGTAATGAGAAGTATTACGAAAACATTTGGTCTTGCATCTGCGAGGGTAGGTTTTTTAATTGCTCATAAAGATACAATAAAATCATTTAAAGCATTAGAAACACCTTATCCAATAAGTTTGTTTAGCGGAAAGTGTTTGAAGTTTTTCTTAGAAAATAAAAAACTTGTAAAACATTATAATAAACAAGTCAAAATTGGGAGAGAATATTTATGTAAAGAGCTAATAAAAAAGAATTATAAAATTCATAATTCAAATGGTTTGTCAGTTTTTATATATTTTAAAACTCAAAATGATTTACAAAAAAAATACAGGTCTCTCTTAAAAAAATTTATTTACACAAAAAAAATTAAAATTAAATCTTTATCTTTTTTAAGAATTACTAGCGGTCCAAAAAAACAAATGACGAGAATTTTAAAAAATTTCTAAATTTATTAGCAAAAAATTTGAATATTTTTGTTATTTATTTCTTCAAAAAATTTTAAATTAATTACCTTTTTTTTCTTTAATTTTTTTTTACTAATAAGTTTAATTGTCTTAATTAAATCCAAACCATTTTCCACAATAAAAAATTTAGATTTATCAATCATAAGTCTTTTTGCGTTTACTCTTGTCCCCACTTCTATATTTGGCAGAATAAGAAAATTATCCATATTGTAGCTTTCTTGGATGGCACTTGTTGGACCTGATGTAATTGAAATGATTGAACTTTTTAATAATTCATCAAGCTTATTATTTGTGACAATAAGATTTTTAGGCATATAACTAACATTGATCAATTTTTTAAGAGGCATTATAGGATGTTGCTTAACAAAAATTTTAATTTTTTTGTTATGCATACACGCATCCGAAGTAATTTTTAGCAATGCCTTATCAATCTGATTAATTCCTGAGAGGATTAATAAAATATTTTTTCTATTTCTAATGCTTTGATCATAATTTTTATGCATATTTTTAAATCTGGCTGTCGGTCCAACAAAACATAATTGTTTTTTATTAAATTCTTTTGTTATTTTTTTAAAATATTTTGACACTACTATTATTTTATTAGGCGTAACTTTAGATTCACTCTCAGACATTGAGGGAGAAAAACTAATTAAATTATAATGTCTGGTAAAATTCTGATAGCCAAATGAGTTTTTCTCATTTTTTTTTAAAAAACTTTCTAAATCCTAAATTCCAGCCTCTATCAATAACTTGATTTTCAAACCAATTTATAGATTTAGAAATATTTATTTTTTGAAGAGAAATCTTATAAAAAAAATTATAATTTAAAAGTCCTGCTATAACAGAATTAAAATTATTATATTGTGAAATCTCTTCACAAATTATTTTTGTTAAATTAAAGTTTTTGTACTTATAAATATCTTTTGTAAATTTATTTCTTCTATAAAAATGAAAAAAGGAACAAAAGAGATCCTTAAAACTTAAATAATGCTCTTTAAATAAAAATTTATTTACATCAATTTTTTGAAGAGTCTTAATTAATCTATAAAAATTTAGAGTATGTACAACTGTTGGAATAAAAATAACATTATGTTTATTTTTAAGAGAACTTGGGTAAAAACCTGAGTTTAACTTTTCATCTATAGTAATAAAAGTATCGATAAAAACATAACTTCTATCTTTTTCTAATTTTTTTTTCTTAATAAAAATCTTAATGTATAGAAAAATTAATATTTGAAATAAAACACTTTTAAAAAAAAGAAAAACATTATTATTTGATAAAATGTTTCTCTTATCTTGAACATGTACTAACAAATTGAATTTTTTATGAAAGTATTGATTTAAGATAATTTTCATTTCTGAAGATGAAGTAATTATTTCTAACTTTTTAGTTTTTAGTTTTGAAAGTGTGTCTAGCACGCTTAAGTAATTAAGAATATTACTTGTGTAAGGATTTCTTAGAGTGGGTCTTGTCATCCACCAATCGATATCATTTTTATTTTTCTTACTTATTTTTCCTAACCACTTACAATAGTTTGATCTGTTAATATTATAAACCTTCTCATAAATTTTTTTTATTTGATTAGGAAAAAATATTGGTTGTTCCTCTATATTCCACTGCATTTTATTTTCGGATTTTACTAAAAATTATTTTATCTTTTGATTTTTTTTGATTATTAAAGAATTTTTTTACTCTGCCTTGTAATTTAAATTTATTTTTCTTAAGAACTTTTTGGCTTCCTATGTTATCTTCATGGGTATCTGCAAAAACCATTTTCAAATTAATTTTTTTGAAAGCGTATTTAGTAACCAAGTTGATACTTTCTGCAGCTATTCCTTTACCCCAATTTTTTGTTTCACCAACCAGGTATCTTATTTCACAGTTTTTATTAAAAAGATCAACATTGAGTATTTCTATTACACCCACATAATTATTATTAAATTTTATTAAAAATAATTTATTTTCTTTATTTGAAATTTTCTCTTTAATAAAATCCCTTTGCGATTTGAGAGTATGTTTTTTTGATCCCCTGGATGAAAATTTAGAAACTTTTTTGTCATTTAACCAACTCACCCAAATTTTTATGATTTTACTTGAGGGAATTTTTTTTAAAATTTTTAAGCTGACTTTATTTTTCATTTTTATGCTATTTAGCTACAACAATAAATTTATATTATGGCAAAAATATTTAATCAATAATATTACTTATTTAATTCGTTTATTTTACTAAAAATTAATTTAGCGGCTTTATTGTAACCAAAAACATTTAAATGAAGTTGATTCTGATTATATAAATCCAAGGGATTCTCAAAATTTTTTTGAAATTCATAATTGAGGTCAATAAGAGAAATTTCTAAATCATTTACAATTTTAATAACTTTCTGATATTCTCGGTATTCTTTACTATTACCCAATTTTTTTAAATATCGTTCTTTCTCAGGAAGATATACAAAATATAAATCAATATTTTTTTTCTTTGATAATTCTTTTATTCTTTTCAAAATAATTGGAAAATCTCTTGGAATTGAAACTTGGTTTTCTGAAACTTTGTCAAATAGCATTTGTCTTATAAATTTAAACTTAAAGAAATTTTTGATCTTTTTAATTTTTATTTTATCCTGGTTTTCAATTTCCTGGTGAAGAACTCTAATTAATTTTTTATCAATGTCTTTTGTTTAGAAATTAATTTTTGTGAAAAACTTTCATCTTGTAAATATTTTTTTAAGACAGGTTGGGATTTTTCATAAATTAAATCTCCTAAATCATTTTCTTCATAATAAATCCAAATTATTTTTTTTGGATTAGCTCTATCAATATATTCTTTAACAATTGCAAATTGAACTAACGGACCCGTTCCTCCAATGCCTAGATTTAATAAAGATTTTTTTTTATCAATATTATAAGCAATAGAATTTTCAGTATTAACGCAGGCTCCTTGCGTAAAAGAATCTCCAATTGTGACGGCATAGATTTCTTTTTTATCCCAAATATCATCAAAGTTATTAAAGCCAAATCTGTCACTTTGATACTCAATTAATGGCCCATCTTCTTTGCAAAAGATGGTTTTCTTCTTTGAAATTCCGGCAAGAGGTGTAATTTTGTTTTTATCTTTTCTATACATTTGGTCTGCAGGGTAAATCATTGGTACTATTTTTGGATCCTTTTTTTTGAATTCTTGGATATATCTTAATTTTTCGTTTGGAGGCTCTTTAAATTTTATTGTTAAATAAAATTCAATTAAGTATATCGCGAATAAAGATGAGATAGAAATTGAACTGATAATGAAAATTGTTTCTTTTTTAATAAACAGTGTAATAAAAGAAAATATAAAGAAAAGAGCACTTATTATATAATATTTTAAGTAATAACTATGTTTTGTTCCTTCAGCAAAAATTTCGCTTTTGTAAAAAATATAACTGAAGAAAAAAGCTGAAATTGCGAAACATATTAAGGTAAAATAAATATTTGGCTTATTGATTTTCATCAGATGAGTATTTTAATATAAATGTATCTAATAAAAATTCAAATTTATTAAGTTATTCACTTTAAAGTTGCACTGTTTGAGATTTTAAAATTTAAACATTTGATATAGAAGATATATAGAAAAAGATTCACTATTCGTAAAATGAAACTTACAAAAGAACAAAAACAAGAAATTGCTGATCAACAGTCGCAAAAACATGAAACAAAAAGAGTTACTTCTCCTGAGCTAGAGAAAATTCTTTATGATGCACTTCCTGTTTTAGATCACGGTTTTGTAAGAGTTGTGGACTACATGGGAGATGACACTTCTATAGTTCAGTCTGCAAGAGTATCATATGGAAAAGGAACTAAAAAAGTTTCAACAGATGAAGGTCTAATAAAATATTTAATGCGACATTGGCATTCAACCCCATTCGAAATGTGTGAAATAAAATATCATGTGAAGCTTCCCATATTTATAGCCAGACAATGGATTAGACATAGAACTGCAAATGTTAACGAATATTCAGCAAGATATTCAATTTTAGATAAAGAATTTTATATTCCATCTAAAGAACAACTATCTGCCCAGTCGACAATCAATAGACAAGGAAGAGGAGATTTAATTACTGGAGATCAAGCTGATGAAGTTTTAAAAATATTAAAAGATGATGCAACAAGAACATATGACAATTACGAAAAAATGTTAAATGAAAGATTTGACGGCTCAGTTATAGATGAAAAAAAATCTGGTTTAGCAAGGGAACTCGCAAGAATGAATCTTACGTTAAATTCATACACACAATGGTATTGGAAAACAGATCTTTTAAATTTGTTAAATTTTCTTTTTCTTAGAGCAGATAGCCATGCTCAGTACGAAATAAGAGTTTATGCCGAAACAATGCTTGAAACTGTAAAGAAGTGGGTTCCAATCACGCATGCAGCATTTTTAGATTACAGAGTTGGAGCTGTTTCAGTTTCAGCTAAAGGTAAACTCATAATTCAAAAGATGGTTAAGGGAGAAAAAGTTGACATTAATGAGTCCGGGTTGTCAAAAAGGGAATGGAATGAATTAATGAGTGCTTTTGGTTTTACTGAAAAGATTGTTTAATTTTCTCTGCAATTTTTTTAAAAATTAAAGAAACTTCATGACTAGGATTTGAATGTGTCAGTGGATTTCCTTCATCATTAGCTTTTTTTAAATCTTGATGAATTGGAATTTTACCAAGAAATTCCTTTTTATATTGAACGGCGGTTTTCTCTACTCCACCCTCACCAAAAATATTATAGTTTTTTCCATCATCACCTTTGAAAAAACTCATGTTATCAACTAAGCCTAGAATTTTTATTCCAGTTTTATTAAACATCTCAATTCCTCTTTTTACATCTAAAAGCGCTAAGTCCTGAGGAGTTGAGACTATGATCGCACCATCAACTTTTATTTGTTGAGCAAATGTGAGTTGTGTATCACCTGTGCCTGGAGGAGTATCAATAACTATAATATCTAAATCCTTCCAAAGAACGTTTTCAGTCATTGTTTTGATTGCGCTGATTACCATTGGTCCTCTCCAAATCATGGGTGTATTTTCTTCAACTAAAAAACCCATCGACATACATTGAGCATTAAACTTTTCAAGTGGAACTAAATATTTACCTTCTTTACTTTGCGGCTTTTCATTTAAATTAATTAATTTTGGAAGTGAAGGACCATACACGTCAGCGTCTAATATCCCAATTTTTAAACCAAGGCTTTGCAATGCAAATGCGATATTAATCGCAAAAGTTGATTTTCCAACCCCACCTTTAGCACTGGAAATTAATAGGGTTTTTTTTGTCCCTTTTATAGCTTTTTTGATAAATTGTTTTGGGGCCAATTTTTCTTTCATTGCTTGGCTCATTTCAGCTTTTTTTTCGGTCATAATATCGCTCTTAGTTAACTTGTTTTTGATTAAAAAGTCACTATATAAAGTGTCATGGCAAATAAAGGAAGTATATTTAAAAACCAATCTCCATGGGGAACACCTCCAGGAGGAAGTTCTAATGGAAACGGTTCTGGTAGCAGAACACAGCCACCAAATATTGAGGATGTTGTAAAAAACTTTCAGAAAAAATTTAATAAGTTCTCCGGCGGTAAGCCAGGTGGAAAGAAACCTATTATTCTCGGGCTTATAATCGTGCTTGGACTTTACATAGCAAGTGGACTTTATAGGGTTTTACCAGATGAACAAGGAGTTATTTTAAGATTTGGAAAATTTGTAAATACAACACAGCCTGGTTTGCATTATCATCTGCCTATGCCATTTGAAAGAGTTTTAACTCCTAAAGTAACAAAGGTTAATAGAGTTGATGTAGGATTTAGACCTGCAAGTGATACTGGAAGATCTTCGGGTGTTGGTAACGTTCCAGAGGAAAGTTTGATGTTAACAGGTGACGAAAACATTGTTGATATTAATTATTCTGTATTTTGGGTAATCAAAGACGCTGGAAAGTTTTTGTTCAATATTCAAAGTCCAGTTGAAACGGTAAAAGCAACCTCCGAAACTGCGATGAGAGAAGTAATAGCAAAAAATAATATTCAATCAATTTTAACAGAAGGAAGATCAAGTATTGAGATTGAAGTTCAAGAAATTACACAAAATATTTTAGATGAGTATGGTTCTGGAATACAAATTACTCAAGTTCAAACTCAGCAAGCAGATCCACCAGCTCAAGTAATAGATGCATTTAGGGATGTTCAAGCAGCTAGAGCCGACAGGGAAAGAGCAAAAAATGAAGCTGAAGCCTATGCTAATGATGTTATCCCAAGAGCACGAGGTGAGGCTGAACAAATTTTACAACAAGCCGAAGCATATAAAAAAGAAGTAGTTGCTAAAGCAGAAGGTGAAGCAAGTAGGTTTTTAGCAATTTATAATGAATATAAAAATGCAAAAAGAGTAACTCAGGAAAGAATGTATTTAGAAACAATGGAAAAAGTTTTAGCAGATATTGATAAAGTAATTATAGATAAAGAGTCAGGTTCAGGAGTAGTCCCATACTTACCTTTACCAGAACTTAAAAAAAAATCAGGAAGTGAGAACTAATGAAATTGAGTAAAATTTTTGTCCCTGGGTTAGTAATAATTGGAGTTGTAGTATTTCAATCGCTATTTATAGTAAGTGAAATCAAACAAGCAATTGTTCTTCAGTTTGGTGACCCAAAAAAAATCGTTACCGAAGCAGGGTTAAACTTTAAATTACCTTTCATACAAAATGTCGTTTACTTAGACAGAAGAATTTTAAATTTAGATAGCGCTCCCGAAGAAGTTATTGCTGCAGATCAAAAAAGACTAATAGTTGATGCAATAGCAAGATTTAAAATAATAGATCCTTTAAAATTTTATATATCTGTAGGAAATGAGAGAGTGGCACGATCAAGACTTTCAACAATCATAAACTCAAGAATTAGAGGTGTGCTGGGAACGCAAGAATTAGCAACTTTGCTATCTACTGATAGAGCAAAACAAATGGCGATAATTCAAAACGATGTAAATACTGAAGCAGAAAACTTTGGTATAAAAATTATAGATGTGAGAATTAAAAGAGCTGATTTACCACCTGCTAATAGTGAAGCTATTTATTCAAGAATGCAAACTGAAAGACAGAGGGAAGCGAAAGAGTTTAGAGCCCAAGGAGCAGAGATAGCTCAGAAAATCAGATCTACGGCAGATAAAGATGTTACAGTAATAAAAGCAGAGGCACAAAAAAAATCTGAAATAATGAAAGGTGAGGGCGATGGTCAAAGAAATAAAATATTCGCAGATGCTTTTGGTAGAGATCCTCAGTTTTTCTCTTTTTATAGAGCAATGCAAGCTTATGAAGCAGCATTAATTGGAGGAGAAACTTCATTAGTTCTTTCACCTGATAGTGAATTTTTTAAATTTTTTGGAAAATCAACTAGTAAAAAACCTTAATAAACTGCCTCTTTTTTGTCAAAAAAACAAATTATTTTTTAATGATGAAATTTAAAAACAAAATCTTAGCTTACATTTTTTTATCTTTTTTTATTTTTTCTAGCGTAAATTCAAGAGATATTCCAGGATCATTCGCTGATCTAGCTGAAAAATTGATGCCTTCTGTGGTAAATATTTCCACAACTCAAATTATTAAAACCCAGTCCAGACAGCTTCCTTTTAGATTTCCACCCGGGTCACCTTTTGAGGAAATGTTTAAAGACTTCGATAGACCAACAGAGAGAAAAGCATCATCACTTGGATCAGGATTTATAATAAACAAAAATGGAACAGTAATTACAAATAATCACGTTATTCAAAATGCTGAAGATATTTTAGTAAGAGTTGGATCAAAAGAATACGAAGCTAAAGTTATTGGGGCTGATCCTTATTCAGATATAGCTGTTTTAAAAATGCAAACATCTGATGTTTTTAATCCTGTGAGTTTTGGCGACTCAGATAAAGCTAGAGTTGGAGATTGGGTTGTAGCAATTGGAAATCCTTTTGGGTTAGGTGGTACGGTAACTTCAGGAATTGTTTCAGCAAGAAACAGAGATATAAATCTAACTAGATACGATGATTTTATTCAAACAGATGCATCGATAAATCAAGGAAATTCTGGTGGACCTCTCTTTAATTTGGACGGAAAAGTAATTGGTATTAATACGGCAATTATTGCACCAGGGCAAACTGGTTCAATTGGAATTGGCTTTGCAATACCCGCTAATGCTGCTTCACCGATAATTGATCAGTTGATTAAATTTGGAGAAACAAGAAGAGGATGGTTAGGAGTTAGAATTCAAGAAGTTACAAAAGAGATTGCAGAAGTAGAAAAATTAAAAAAAGCTAAAGGCGCTTTAGTAGCTAGCGTTTCAGAAAATAGCCCAGCTTCAAAAGCTGGATTAAAAGCTGGAGATATAATTTTAAAATTTGACGGTAAAGAAATTGACTCTATGAG
>MDTG01267557.1_pt1 | contig 12834 bp, 12 predicted proteins | sample 811421 | NCBI WGS metagenome assembly MDTG01 (sample SAMN05326645, study PRJNA326480) | marine metagenome | isolation source: seawater | place: Pacific Ocean: South East | collected 2011 | reverse complement strand
GTCCACTGATCAAACGTTGAATCTTTTTTTACTATATCCATGGCAGTGACATCATTAATACACGTATAACCAAAGATATATTTTTCGGCATCTTCAATAATGACATCTTTACAGGATCTTCCAATGACTATCCCGAGTTCACCTTCAAAGAAAATATTTTCATTATATGACTTTGGCCGAACTATATTCTCTCCTTGTTCAATTATGCAAGATATTGCCTTATTTAAATAAAGCGGATTATCAGGCTTTGATAGACCCTTCTCTGATGCTAGTGATTGATAGTTATTCCAAAGCGCAATCATCTTGGAAGGTTTGCACGGATTAATTAGAGTAACATCCTCGATGTTCAGCTTGAGTTCAGTCTCGGTGGGTTTATCAAATAGATTACCTTTATAGACATGAATATCACTCCCATTGAGAGTGCCAAATGATTCCTTGTTATTTTTTGTAAATCTTATCCAGTTTGACATTTTAGTATATAATTTTATTGTGGAGGTATTCTAAACGAAATGACGAATAAAAAAAAGCCAAGAATTTTAATAATTAGATGTGGGTTGTTAGGAGACACTATTGATTCTACAGCTGTTGTGAAGCCATTAATAGATTATTTTGGTAGTGAATTAGAGATTGACTGGGTAACTAAACCTAACTTGAGAGATTTATTCAAATACGATCCAAGAATTTCAACTCTTATACTGAGATTTACCAAATTACCACTTCTAATCAATTTTGGTAAGTTAAAAATAATATTTAAATCCTATTTAACACCGTATGATGCTGTAATTAATTTAGAGCTTGGCTCAAAATTTAGAAATTTTGCAAGATTAATAAAATCTAAGATTAAAGTTGGTCAACCTTATAAGTATATTGCAGAAAATAGAGTAGATGAACATAGAGTTAATCATCAGTTAAGAATTCTCAAGTCATATTTTACAGAAATAAAGACTGATAACTGTTATCCATACCTTGTTGGTTCTAAAATTAATGTTGCAGATGAGTATAACCTTATTAATAAATATATTGTTATATGCCCCACAAATAGCAAGTTCCATAAAAAAAATCATAGAGGTTATAGAGCCTGGCCAATAGATAACTGGAAAGAGCTTATTAAAAAGGTGATCAGTAACAGCACATTAGATATTGTTATCACGGGCGGAAAAGATGAAAAGGAGTTCATTAACCAAATAAATCTAAAAGACAAAAGGATTCATAATTTATGTGGAGATACTAGCCTACCAAATCTTTTTGAAGTAATGAGAAATAGCGAATGTGTAATAGCTAATGACAGTGGTTCAGTTCATGTTGCAGGTGTTAGTTGCAAGAAAGTTATATCTCTTCACGGACCAACGCCTTTTGCTCAAACAGGACCTTACGGTAACTCTAGAAATAAAATCATTGAAGCTAATTTAAAAATGAATTGCTCTCCTTGCTATAATACACCCAGAATTAGGACATGTGCTGAAAATAGATGTATGAAAGATTTATCTCCAGATAAAGTAGTGGGATACATCCTGGATTGATTACTATTTTTTGTTTATGAATCTACTTATGTGAGAAAGGGGCGACTCTTTATGAGTTTTTTTAAAACCTTTGTCGGTTATATCCTCAGAAAGATCTTTGATAATATTATTAATTTTTTCTGATAGTTTTGAGTATTTACCTAAATCTCTTATTAGTAATATAGCTATGAAGACTAAAATTGGAAACATAACAAGTGATGTTACGGTATATGCATCTAGGAATAAGTCATACATCCTTTTTTGCTGCTTCTAATTGTTCAAGCTTATCTTGCATTAATTTATCAACACTGTTTTCTAGCCTGCGATTCATATCTCTAGCTTGTTTAAGATTTATCGCATTATTCTCATAGTCTTTCCAAACTTGAATTCTCTTTTTTAATGTTTTTAAGCTCACTTCATGATAATACCTTTGAAGGCGCGTCATTTTTTTTGCAAAAGGTCCTAGGATATCATTCCTGGCATCATGCCTGCACTGGAGATGTTCGGATGATTCTGTAATAGCCATATTCTTTTTTGCGAGTTTATTAAGTAATGTTTTTCCAGTCTCAGAAAACTCACATTGTATCATTTGGTTATAAGACTTATTCCTCGCTTCAGAAAAAGTGTATTCAGGAAATTGATAAATAATTCCATCAGAAATAACTTTTCCATTATTTGCAATATCATGATCAAGATTTGTACTAAGAATAACTTTTATCTCATTGTCTCCCACTGGTAAGATTTTAACAAAATGATATTCACTATAAATTCTGCTTACATAATTTCCATTTATATATAGCTTGCCATATCCTTCTGTTGGGATATTATTTTTCATATTTTTTTCAGGAGTAAAAGTGAAGTTTTTAATCTCTGTTCTTACTTGATAAAAAGGTTTATTTTTAATAAGAGTAATTTTTACTGATGGTACGCTCTGATTTTTTACTTCAACCTTAGGATTATAGTATTCCTTCCAAAACTTTATTCTTTCTTCATTATCATCATGTGCATACACTGAAGTAATTAGCATCATTAAAATAGAAAAATGGAAAATAATTCTTTTCATCTAGGGTCTATAGTATCAAAATGAATAGAGAAATCTCCTTTTTTCTTGTCTTCATAGTAAAGTCTTAATGTCTTCTCAATAACTGTAAAAGCTATGTCATCCCAAGGTATTTCTGATTCTGAAAATAATTCCACCTCTTCACTTTCTGGTCCAGGTGAATACTTCCCGTCCAATAACTTGCCCAAATACATCATATATATTTGACTAATGTGTCGTAAGTCGCACATGAAAAATAGTTTAATGCTGTCTGATTCTGCGTTTGCCTCTTCTTTTGTTTCTCTCAATGCGCCTTCTGCCACAGTTTCATTATTTTCTAAGAAACCTGCAGGAAGCGTCCAATAGCCTGACCTTGGTTCAGTAGCTCTTTTGCATAGCACTATTTTATCTTCCCACTCTAAAATGCAGCCTGATACTACTTTTGGATTTTCATAAAAAATAGTCCCACATTTATCGCATACAGCTCTTTGCCTGTTATCATCATCAGGTACTTTAAACGTAGTCCGGGAGCCACAGTAGGAACAGTATTTTTGTTGAGGTTTTTTCATAATGAATGATTGTCATTCTAACACAATAATATAATCATCATGACAATTTAAGTCAGGGCTAATTATAAATTATAAGTATTATCTTTTTATTAAATATCTCTGTATAATGTTTCAAACTGTTAAGTCCCCATCGTCTAGAGGCCTAGGACACTGCCCTTTCACGGCGGCAACAGGGGTTCGAATCCCCTTGGGGACGCTCATAAATTATTTAAACATAATTACGAATCGAGCCTATAATGTAAATTATATTAGTCTCCTAGAGATGATTTTCATGTCAATAATTTCCAAAAAATATAGAAATAATCTGAATAATATGTTTCGATGATATTATTGAGAAAGATAATATTTTGAATAAAGAGCTTCAAACAAAGATTAAGTTTAGAACTATGATACGTCTATATCTTATATCTTTATTTATAATCATGCCGATTGTATTTTTTATCTGGTTCATATCTAGATAGATCAATGTATTTTAACCCTAATATCAAAGACAGTAATAAAAAAACCAAAAGGAAAGTTAAGAAACCATCAGAAACTAATAAGACCAGTTATGATGAGTATGGTGATAGAAAAAATCAAAAAATTGACTACGAGAAAGATAGACCTCCTCACTGGTAATATGTTTTATCTATAAATCTCTAAAAATCTTGATACACGCTCAATTACTCTTTTTTTACCTAGCACAAAACATAAGTCATCAATAGATGGAGCATTGAGTCTACCTGTAACTGAGAATCTAATTAGTGGCCCTACATCTTTAAATTTCAAAGATAGATCTTTACATGTTGCTTTAACGCACGCGCTTATTGATGGTTTATCACTGAAATCAACAATAAAAAGTTTAGCTATTATGTCTCTCAGAATTTTAATTGTTTGTTGCTTATCAAATTTAGCAATAACATCGAGATCATAATTAATCTCATTTTCATAGAAATATGTAATACTGTTCGCAATGTTCTTCAAGGAATACTCCCTTTCAATACCCAAGAGTAATATATCTTTTAAATATTTATCGTTTTTTGGTGTATTTACTAACTCTTTATCTTTCAAAAAAGGAAGGATTTGATCAGCAATATTTTCAATAGAATCATTTTTAATATAATGCTGGTTCAGCCAATTCATTTTTTCAATGTCAAATGTAGCAGCTGATTTTGTAATTTTATTTATATCAAATAGTTCAATTAACTGGTCTATGCTAAATATTTCTTGATCTCCATGAGACCATCCTGTTTTAGCAAGATAATTCAGTATCGCATCGACTCTGTATCCTTCACTAAGAAAATAGTTGATGTCTACTGCACCGTGCCTTTTTGATAACCTTTTTCCGTCTGTGCCATGAATCATTGGAAGATGAGAAAAAGCTGGAACTTGAGCATTAAAAGACTCAAATAAATTTACCTGAACAGGAAGATTGCTAAGATGGTCATCTCCTCTTATAAGATGAGTTATTGCTAAATCTATATCGTCGACAACAGATGTGAGGTTATATGTTGGAACTCCATTTGATCGTAATATCACAACATCAAAAAAAACTTTAGGATCAAATTTTATTTCACCATGCACAGAATCATTAATGATAACGCTATTTTCTCTTTGATTCTTGAATCTAATTACATGATCTTGTTTATTTAATCTATTTTCGAATTGTACAGTCAAATCCGTATCTTTTGTTTTATCATTCACATCAACTTTATCGTAGTAGGCCATGTCATTTTTCAGAAGGTATTCGATTTTATCTATGTAATGATCAAATCTACTTGACTGATATGTGATTTCATTATCATGATTAAGACCAAGTTGATTTAATGCAGATATGATCGAATTTTTATATTCATCTGTGCTTCTGGTGGTATCTGTATCATCTATCCTTAAATAGAATTTTCCATTATTCTTCCTTGCATAAAGCCAGGAATAAAGTGCTGTCCTTACACCTCCAATATGTAGCCATCCTGTAGGGCTTGGTGCAAACCGTGTTTTAATCGTCATAAAGTCATCTTAAAATTATTTATTATAGCGCCAGGTAGTCTTGAGCTTGATGTTGACCTTTCTTCATACGTCCCTGAGTCAATTAGAAGCTCCCTACTTGAGGTAAGGCCAATCAAATTATCGCCCAACATGCTGTAGACACTATCGTCAAACCTCATGGTGTTAATTGGAGCAGTTAGTTTTCCATTTTCTACTAAAAAGCATCCAAATCTAGTTAGGCCAGTCATTCTTCCGTTATTTCTATCTGAAAAGTTTAGATACCATAGATTACTTATATAAATTCCATAGTCAATTTTTTCTAAGACTTCATCATCGCTTATGGAGCCTGCTTTCATGTCAATAGAGGTTGGATATTCAGAGGAACTTGCCGCATTGTGAACTACTGAATACTCAAGCGATGAACGAGGCGAAGTTAATGATTCTATAAATTCGCCTTTAGTAATCATATTGATTTCCTCGGGTTTTATAAAACCATCAGAATTAAAATTAGCAGAGAGACCGCCTTTAATATTTTCATCTATCGTTATAAGTTCATTTAGTTTTCTTTCTTTCTTATTTAATAAATGAAGCGGACTAGTTCCAATTTTATTCGATTTATAGCTAAATCCTCCCCATGCCATCATATCTATGATTTCATTAAGTGCAGATGGTTCGAGATACACTTTATATTCCCCAGTAGAGATTGTTTTCTCAGGGTTTGAAAGTATAGCTAGTTTCTCAACACCCTTATTCAGAATGTAATTATAGTCATCTTTATTCCATTCTTTGGCCGAATAATTTAGTTTTATTGCTCTGTTATCTTTATTATAAACAGAAAAATCAAAGCTGAATGAATAGTCGCTATGCCAGTTTCTTTGTCCTAAGGAGTTTGCTAAGCCAGTGTAAATAGATCCTGATGAAAATATTCCTACTAAATCAAGGCTAATTGCGCTGTGCAAGATATGTTTTAGAATTTCTTCATCACTAGTAGTTTGTTTTTTAGATGATATCTCAGTTGAGTGGACAGATGTTGAAAACATCATATAAGGATCTTTAGGTAAGTCTGGCAACTCTCTTCTTAAATAATTAAGTGTTTTTATCAGCGTATTAATATCTCTCTCATAGCTTCCATTGAGTCTGACATAGGACTTTAGATTTCTTTTATCTTTTGTTGACAAACTGAGTGTCATTGAAATTTGTTTAACACTTCCAGCTTGTCTTATTTTGCCTTTATTTAATCTGACAAAATTTGATTCTTCAGCATCAAAATTTATAATCAAGAGTTCATTACTTTTAACATTATTAAGTATTTCTTTAATTATATTTTCAAAATAATCTCTCATTATTCGCCACCAAAAACATCAATATCTTTGAATAAGCAAGAAGGTGTTGCATGGCCTACGAAAATAGTTTGATTAGGCTCTCCCTTGCCGCAATTTGCAGTACCCAAAATAGAAAAAGAGGTCTCATCACCTACCATAGCTAAGTTGTGCCAGAATTCTTTGGTTATTCCGCGATAATTTGGATTTTTGACAACTCCCTTTATTTCACCGTCTTTAATAATTGTTCCTTTTTCACAACCAAATTGAAATTTATTCCTATAATCATCAATTGACCATGAGTTATTGGTTTCTAATAAAACTCCGTCTTCTATTGACTCTATCATGGTTGACATTGGAGTGGTTCCTGGCTCCATATTAATGTTACCCATTCTATCAATAGGAGGTCTATTCCAACTTGTTGCTCTTGAACATGCTACGTAGTCTTGTTTTGTTCTTTGTGCAGAATAGAAACTTCCAATAGGCCTCTCCAGTAAACCATTTTTTATGAGATATTTTTTTTTAGCAGGTGTTCCATCATCGTCAAAGTTGTATGATGCTAACTCTGATTCCTGCTGTGGGTTAAAAGAGATGTTGAGTTTCTCTGATCCATATTTATAATTTCCAAACATATCAAGATTAACAAAACTAGAACCAGCATAATTTCTCTCATCGCCAAGTATTCTATCTAATTCTAATGGATGTCCAATAGATTCATGAATTTGTAATATCATTTGATCAGGAGCAATCAGTGCATCACATTTTTTGCTTGGGCAATTCGGAGCCATTGATAACTCAATTGCATCATTTGCAATATTTGTTGCTACATCAATTAAATTTGAATCTTTAATAAAATTATATCCAATTTGTCTTGCATGTGCATGCCCGCCATAAGTTCTGGTTTGAATTTGTTTTTTGTATTCTGCGCATGCAATTAGTTGAGGAAGTATATATGAAATATTTTGTCTGATTTTACTTCCATTTGTATCAGTAAATAGTGTCTCTATTTTATTATACCTAAAGCTCGCACCCCAATTAGAAATTGTTGGCTTTGACTTTAAGGCTTTGTTGATTTCTGTTAAATAGTCAACTTTATCCTTATTAGACTCTTTACTCCATGTATCTTTTTCATGTGTGTAATACTGACCGTTATCAATAATATCTTCTGGCGGGATTGGCGTATGAATTAAATTATCCTTTGAAAAAAGGGCCCACTTCTTTGCCTCTTCTGTGGCTTTAAAAATACCTTCTTTTGTCAAATTGCTTGTAGCAGAATAGCCATACCCTCCGTTATGAATAACCGTAACCATCAACCCCTCATCTTCAATAATTTCAATTGGTTCTAAAACACTCCTTGTGACCGATAGAACATTCGTATATCTGCTTACAAAACGAAAAGAGCAATAGTCTACACTTGGTAGATAGGTGTTTATTTGATTTATAAATTCATTTTTCATTACTAGGTGGAGATCATATTGTATCATTTAAGTACAATTATGCATAAGACTTCTCGTTTTTATGATAATACAAAGTCACCAAACGCTTAAATAACTTCTCTCAAAGTTAAATATTTACAGGATACAAATATAATTTCAAAAAGATATAGTCACTGTAAGCTGGGTGTGGGTAATGAAAGGTACAATTTTTAATGATAACTGCTTATTTATTTGATTTATCATTTTTATGATAAAGGTCATTTAATTTTGTATATTTAAGGTATGTATTGAACATGGTAGTTATAGCCACTTTAAATCCATTTCTTCCTTGGATGATTCCTCCTTTTATAATTAATTTTTTAAAGAATGCAAAAATGCATGTCGTAATTGGTCTAACAGAAGAATATTTTATGCCATCCTTAAAAAGCTGTTGTGCGCTCATACTGCTTCTAAAATTCATCTTATCAACCCATTCATCCATTGACTGATAAGTATTATGTATTATGTGTGTTTTAGATTTATATCTCTTAATACTTGCAACAGCGGCATGATCTGACCTGGTGTCATAATTTACTTTGGTTTTATCATATAATCTTGTTACTTCGTCAGGATAAAATCCTGCTGCTTTTATCCACTCATTTCCGCAGAAGTTTTTCCTACGAAAAGAGTAACTATCATAATTATTATCAAAAGAAATACTTTTTACAAATTCTATTAAATCATTTTCTAAATATTCATCTGCATCCATACTAAATATCCAATTATTCTTAGAGAATTTAGATGCTTCTTTTTTTTGACCTCCGTCTCCTAAAAAAGATTGTATATATACTCTAGCCCCGGCTTTTTCTGCAATATCTCTAGTACTATCTGTACTTTCAGAATCAAGTACCACTACCTCATCGCAAATACTTTGTAAGCTTTTAATAGCTCTTTGAATATATTTTTCAGCATTGAGTGTAATAATTGTTCCTGTAATTTTATTCATATTTATATTGAGTTAATTAATTCATCCAATCTATCAAAATGTTTATTATAATTATACTCTGTACGAGCAAATTTGGATGCATTAAAAATAAATTTATCTCTTAAGGATTTGTTTTCAAAAATCATATCAATCTTTTCTGATAAATCTCTTGCATCTTTTGTTTCAAATAAAAGACCGGTACTACCATGAGAGATAACTTCTGGTACTCCCCCGGCATTACTTCCAATCACGGGCACTCCCATAATCATAGCCTCAGCAGCAACTAACCCAAAGGTTTCTTCATAAGTGGGTAAAATTACTAAGTCAAAAAATGGCATGCAAGACATGGGAGAATCAAGAAATTTAATAAATTTTAAATGCTGAGTTAACTTATATTTTTTAGCAATCTCTAGTAATCTTTTTTTATATTGATTAGACATTACATGGCCAATAACATATGCGTTCATCTGATTCGAGCTTATATTCATAGCCTCTAGAACTAGATGCTGACCTTTTTGTTCTTCAACACGTGAAAATATTCCAATTGAAAATTCTTCTGAATCTAAATTAGTACTTTTCAAAAAATTAGGAGTATCTAATTCAATGGCAGATGACGGTTTACTGATGCCATATACCAACTTTTTAATTTTATCGTTATCGATTGGTAAGTATCTACATGCTTCGTCTTTTAGCTTATCCGTTATAACAAGAAATAAATCTATATTTTTGTAGAAAATTTTATGATAGAAACTTTTTTTTGGTCGAGGTATTTTCATTTGCCTATAAAATATTATCTTTATATTCTTAGACATCAATAGCTTCAGCATTACTGCTAGTAATAAATCTTTAGACCAACTTACATGAAGAATATTTATTTTATTTGTAATAATATATCGTCTTAATATGAAAAAGTTTATTGCAGTTTTAAAAATTCCTCTGTTAGTACATTCAATTTTATTATCATCTACATTTTCTGATATGTATGAATTTTTTGAACAGCCTATGTGTAAATCATGACTACTGCCTTTGTAGTGTTGAAAAAGCTTTATTATATATAACTCAAGCCCACCCTTATCAGGTGATAGACATAGTGCTAGTACCTTGCTAATTTTCATATGATTACATTATTATAATCCTATTATCTACCAAGAAACAAAGAATAATTTGTAAGTAATAATTTTTATTGCTGTAATATACATATGGATAAAATATTAGTAGTAAGAAATGATCGCTTAGGAGACTTAATGCTGATTCTACCGGCTCTAAGGATTATAAAATCATCGATACCAGATATACAAATCGACTGTCTTGCAAATGATAATTATAAAGACTTAGCATTATTATCAGATGATATTGATAATATTATATCTAGAGATAACTTATGCGAAAGTATTAACGATAGGAAATATAATTGCGCAATAAGTTTTTTTTCTACATTCTCTATTGGATATAAGCTATGGAAGTCAAATATAAAAAATAGGTATGCCCCAGCAACAAAATTAGCACAAATTTTTTATAATAAAACGATTGAGCAGCAAAGATCAAAATCGCTAAAACCAGAATATGAGTACAATAATGAACTCGCTCGCTATTTTCTGGAGGATAATAATTACAGAGTAAAAAAAATAGAAAACCCATTAATAAGGATAGAGAATAGAATAAATATAGGAAGTAATACGAAAAAAACAATTTTTATACATCCATATACTGGAGGGTCATCAAAAACGTTATCAGATGATGATTTTATTAAGTTATGTATAAACTTAGATAAATTATGTCCTTGTAGATTTATTTTGCATTGTGATCAAAACGACTATGAAAAATGTATAAATATGAAAAATAAGTGTGGAGATTTAGATATTGATATAATTAGTCCAACTAATGAGCTTAGACAGATGTTTTTAAATATAAATCAATGTGATTTATTCATAGCTGGATCTACAGGTCCGCTCCATGTTGCAGGCTCATTAAATAAAAAAACAGTTGGATTTTATCCATCAAAGAAATCTTCAACATCAATAAGGTGGGATACTATAAACGATAAATCTCATAAATTATTTTATGAGGATATTGGTACAAATAATAAATACATTAAAGTTGAAACAGAGGTTATTGCTAGAGAAATCTATAGTAATTTATTGAAATAATTTTTTCGCTGATTCTGTTACCTCATCAACTTTTATATCATTCAGACATTTTTTGTGACCTAGAGGACAAACTCTTTTGAAGCATGGACTACAATCTAAGTCTTTATAAATGATATCTCTTTTCTGCTTTGAAATTAGGGGCGGTGTATAAGTTGGAGAGGATGATCCAAACAAAGCGATTGTTTTTCTTTCTAATGCGGCAGAGACATGCATCAAACCAGAATCGTTTGAAACTACCCCCTCTGAAGATGCAATTATTTCCATAACTTCAACTAAATTAGTTTGACCAATAAGATTAATTATTTTGTCTGACTCTAAATGCCTAAATTCATCGCTGATATTAGTATCCAAACCGACGATAACAATCTTATATAGATCCGATAATTCAATGGCCAAATTCATCCACTTATCAGTTGGCCACCTTTTTGCTGACCCATATTCTGCATCAGGGCAAAAAACAATATATTTACCATTAAATTTAAATTTACTAAAAATTAATTTTTTGTTTGGCTTTATATCAAGAATTGGGGTGACTTTATTTGTATGAACTTCATCTATTAAATTTAAATATCTATTTACCATACCTAAATTTCTATCAATAGGTTTCTTAATGACATTTATTAATCCATAACGGAATTCGCCTAGATAGCTAATTCGTTTTTTAATTCTTGCTAAAAAAGGGATGATAGCTGATTTATAACTATTTGTTAAAATGTAGCATTCATCATAACGCTCTGACCTTAGACTAAGTCCAGTTTTTATTCTGTAAGATATAGATAATTTGCCATGCTCTGTCTCGGAAGGTATAACCTTCCTTATGCCGGGTATCAATTTAGCAATATTAATAAGATTTGAATTAATCAAGATATCGATAGAATTTTTTTTATTATTTAACGCCTTGATAAACGCCGCGCTTATAATTAAATCTCCAATCCACGCTGGAGCTACTATGAGTATTTTCTTATTTGACATTTTTAATTGTTATCTAAGAAGTTCAAATATGACGATACCCCATCCTCTAATTTTGTTGCTTCTTTTTTATAACCTATATTCCTAAGGTTATCCATATCTGCCTCTGTGAAGGCTTGGTATTGTTTCTCCAAACCTTCAGGAAAATTAATATATTCGATATGACCTGATTTAAAATGATTTATGACTGAATTTGCAACATCATTGAATGAGCGGCTCTTACCAGTGGCAACATTAAATATTCCAGAATAATTATTTTTCATAAACCATAATTTTATATCAATAGTATCTTTAACATATACAAAATCTCTTCTTTGCTCGCCATCATTATAACCATGACTACCTCTAAATAGTTTTAACATACCCAGTTTCTTAAATTGATTATAAAAATGATATGCAACACTGCTCATAACTTGCTTGTGATGCTCATATGGCCCATAGACATTAAAATATCTCATGCCAACAATTTGAGATTTGATTTTAGGCATATTCTCTCTTACGTAATTATCAAATAATAATTTTGACTCCGAATAGTAATTTAATGAAGATTCATTAGCAGATTCTTCTTTAAAAATAGTGCCGCTACCATAAACAGATGCGGAAGATGCATAAATCATACTGGTGCTAGTGTTAGAGGCATATTCTAGTAATTTTTTTGAATAATTCAGATTAACATCCATGATATAATCTCTATCAGGTTCTGTGGTTTTTGAACACGCTCCTAAGTGAAATATTTGATCGATTTTATTTTCATATTTTCCATTAAGTAGGTCTTTTATAAAAATATTATGGTCAAGACAATCTAAGATTTCTAGATTTTTTATATTGTCGAATTTTTTTGTATATTTATCTAACTCTTCAACAATTAATATCTGTTTATCTAATTCTAATAAGGAACGAACAAGATTTGTTCCTATGAAGCCAGCG
>MDTG01004929.1_pt1 | contig 12834 bp, 12 predicted proteins | sample 811421 | NCBI WGS metagenome assembly MDTG01 (sample SAMN05326645, study PRJNA326480) | marine metagenome | isolation source: seawater | place: Pacific Ocean: South East | collected 2011 | reverse complement strand
GCGCCGTTGACGTCGCATCCGGACTCAGGTTTTCTTTTGTGTCTCATCCGCCGGTGTCGCCGCGCTCTTTTCGCTTTCGTGACGGGCCTTGCGAAGACGGGCCATTTTTTCCTGCCGTTGGGTTTTTTCCTCTTCGGCGATCAACTTGACGGCGCGGTTGGTCTTTTCCATCGGCGTCTCTGTTCTGGGTCGCGCACTTGGAAAATCCGGCGATTCTTTGAACTTGGCGGTGATGTGAATCCCCTTTCAGTGTCTGGCGACTGCGCGGACCGGAAGTTGACCGTATCAGGGCGGGGCGATCGTGCGCTCGCGTCAGCGCATGCGCCTGACGCGTAATCTGTCTGGTGTCGGTTTGCAAACGCATAGGTCGAACGCGCAGTCCCCTGCCTTACCGAGGCGCGAGGGCAGGGCGGTGATGATTCAGACTGTCGCCCATCGAGCCGCGCAGACGTTCGAGGCCACGTTCGCGCAATTGGCGCACCCGCTCGCGCGATATACCGTAGACCGCGCCGAGTTCTTCGAGCGTCATCGGCGGATCCTTCAAAACCGTGGAGACGACGATCACGCGTTCGCGGTCGGGCAGCTTGCCGAAATGGGTCTTTGCCTCTTGCCAGAATCTGTTGCGGTCCAGCCGGTCGGAGACCTCCTGTTCGACGTCGCAATCTGGGTCTTGCAGCAAATTGATGATGTCATCGCCATCCTCTGACGAGGCGGGCCGGTTGAGCGAACTGTCATTCCCGGCGAATTCGGTTCTGAAGGCGTCGAGTTCGGATGGTTCAAGACCGAGGGCCGTGGCGACGCGGCGATTCTTTTCGTCGCGGGTTTCGCCCTGGGGCGCATTCACGTCGTCCTCTAGGCGATGCAGATTGAAGAACACCTTACGGGATTTTGCCGTGCGTGTGCGTTGCACCATCGACCAGGTGCGCAGGCGATACTCCTGCAATTCGGCCCTGATCCACCAGGCTGCATAGGTCGAGAAGCGGAACCCCTTGTCCGGATCAAAGCCGTTCGCGGCCTTGATGAGGCCGATATGGGCATGTTGGATCAGGTCTGGGTCATCCAGTTTCTTGTCTCTGGAATGACGTTTGGCCGTGGCCATGGCAAGCGGTGCAAAGGCGCGCACCAACCGGTTGCGCGCCTCGACGTCGCGGTTCTCCTGCCATGCGCGCGCCAGACGCTGTTCGTCATCCGCGCTTAGAAAGCCGGGCTTTGACCGGTTACGATGGTGCTTGGGATCGCTCGGGATGAAGGGTTTGTTCATAGGGTTGAGCTTACGTAATATTTAGTTTTGAATCGAAATCATATAGATTGAGTGGGCCTTGTCAAACTGGTTTTGAATCGCTATCAAATCACCATGTCATCCCATATCCCCCAGATTGAACACCTAGAACAGTTGGCCGAAATGCTGGTGCATGTCGGGCGGTCTGCGCGCGCCGAGGGCCGCGAGGATCTCCTGACCGCCGCGCAATGGACGGCGCTGCGATTTTTCGCGCGGGCCAACCGGGCGTCGCGCACTCCCTCGGCCTTTGCCAGCTTTCAGGCGACGACGCGGGGCACGGCCTCGCAGGTGATCAAGTCACTGGTGCGGGGCGGGTATCTTGAGCGCCACGCCTCGGAGACCGATAGGCGCAGCGCCCGCTTCGAGGTGACAGCGCGGGGCCGCGACATCCTCGAGCGCGACCCGTTGCGCCACCTTGTCGAGGCGTTGTCCGGGCTGAGCGAGACCGATCACGCCAGCCTCGCGCGCGCCCTGCCGGAGATCGCGTCGAGCCTTGCGCGACGCCGGGGTGATCGCGGCTTTGGCACCTGCGGCGATTGCCGCTATTTCGAGGATCGCGACGGGGCCGCCTATTGCGCCTGCGTGGCCAGCGACCTCTCGCCGTTCGAGATCGGCCAGCTTTGCGCCAATTTCTCGACCACGCCGACAGAGACCGAGTCTACAGGACCCAAGCCATGAACCAGACCAACCAGACGTCAGACCCGCGCGCCGGACTGCCCGCGATGATCGCGGTCAGCAGCGGCAAGGGTGGTGTCGGCAAATCCACCGTGACGGTCAACCTCGCGCTCGCCCTGCGCCAAAGCGGCATGCGCGTCGGCATCGTCGATGCCGATCTCTATGGCCCGTCCATCCCCGGCATGCTGGGGCTGTCGGACAGCGGCACCCCCGCCATGTCGCCCGCGAAAAAGGTGATCCCCGCCGAGGGGCATGGCATCAAGGTGATCTCGATGGCGATGCTGACCAGCGACGACAAGCCCGCGGTGCTGCGCGGGCCGATGGTGACCAAGTATTTGCAGATGTTCATCACGCAGGTGAATTGGGCGGGCATCGACCTGTTGCTGCTCGACCTGCCGCCGGGGACGGGCGATATCCAGCTCACGCTGGCTCAGGCCTTTCCGCTCAAGGGGGCGGTGGTGGTGACGACGCCGCAGGATGTCAGCCTGCGGATCGTGCGGCGTGGATTGCGGATGATGGAACAGGTCAACGTGCCGATCCTCGGCGTCGTCGAGAACATGAGCGGCTTTACCTGCCCGTGCTGCGGCACGGTCACGGATATTTTCCGGCAGGGCGGTGGTGCGCGGATCGCGCAGGCGCTCGACGTGCCCTTCCTCGGCAGTGTTCCGCTAGACCCCGAGGTCGTGGAGAGCGGCGATACCGGCAACCCTGCGATCCTGAGCGCACCGCAGGGCAAGGCTGCGCAGGCGTATCGTGATGTAGCCTCGGCGCTTGAGGGCCGGGTGGAGGGTGGCCGGCGCGGCCTGCGCACGCCGTTCGACTGGCAGGTGGCCAAGGGCACCGGCCGGCCCGCGCCCGGTGCTGTCGATCCGGATGGCAACCCGGAATTGCCGGTGGCGCTGCGCTATGACGACGCGACCCTGCGGATCACCTGGGAAGACGGGGCCGAGATGGCGCTGAGCCCGCGCGACATGCGGCTGGCGTGTCAATGCGCCGCCTGCCGCGACGAGATGTCGGGCGCACGCCTGCTCGATCCCGCGTCTGTGCCGCTCGACGTGGTACCGACGCGGATCTGGAATGTCGGCAATTACGGGATTGGTGTGGCGTTCAGCGATGGTCACAGTTCGGGGATTTACACCTTCAAGGCGCTGCGCGCGATGGAGGCGAGCGATCTAGAAGATGTCTGACGTGACCCATCCCAGGCGCCGGATCCGCGCCCAGGCCTCGGACCGCGACCCGATGACCATGCGGTTCCTGCTCGACAGCGATATTCAGCCCGGATCAAGTGCCAGCTTCACGGCGGCCGAGGCCGAGAGCGCCCCCTTGGCCGTTGCCCTTTTCGCCATCGACGGGGTGGCGCAGGTGCAGGTCAGCGGGGCCTTGATCCATGTCCTCCGCGCCGAAGGGACAGAGTGGACGCACCTCAAGCCGCGCATCGCGGAGGCGATCCGCACGGTCCTTGATACCAGCGACCATCCGCTTGGCACGGCGCAGCCGCCCCGGGATGACGATGCGCGCCTATTGAGCGAGGTGCAGGGCCTGCTCGACCGGCAGGCCAATCCGGCGATCGCCGCGCATGGCGGCAGTGTGCGCGTTGACCGGGTGGAGAAGGCCCGCGTCCATCTGCGCTTTGCCGGGGGGTGCCAGGGCTGTGCGGCCTCGTCCCAGACCCTGCGCGAGGGGATCGAGACGATGCTGCGCGCGGCGCTGCCGGAGATCACCGAGATCATCGACGTGACCGATCACGATGCCGGGGTGAGTCCCTATTACACGCCCGATGATGGCCCGTCGCCGAAGTTGACGCGCCCGGTGCCCGCCTCGGTCGTGGATCGCAGCGACGGCGAGTTGCGGATCGACCCGGAGTTCCTGGCACGGCGTCTCGGGCTGACACCGGACACGCTGTCGGCTGGCCTCGCCAATGGCGATATCGAGCGGCATGTCGAGACCCGCACCGGTCAGAGCGGCCCGATCACGCGCGTCACGGTGTTCGCGCCGACCCGCGCGTGGGCCGCGGACCTGCATGACAATGGCCGCATCTTCGAAGTTCCACCGCTGCGCCGCGAGGCTCCGACCGAAGCCAAGACCGCAACCCTAACAGACCGCGTTCGCGCACATTTGGACAGCCTTGATACCGACACCATACCAATAACCTACAGCGCCTTGGCCCGGGCGCTCGGGCTTTACCTGCCGGGCTCTGTGCGCAAGGTGACCGAGGCGCTGGAGACCACGATGCGCGAGGATGCGGTGGCAGACCGGCCCTTCGTGGCGGCGCGGGTGGTCAATCGGCATTCCGGGTTGCCGGGCAAGGGTTTCTTCGATCTGGCACAAGCCCTCGGGTGCGCCGTTCCGGAAGATCAGGAGGCCCTCGCGACATATCGTCAACGACTGACTGCGCGGCCTTGAGGGGCTCAAGCCTCTACGCGTGGAAACCCCGCTGACCCACGCTGCGGATTGCCGTGGCGCGTGCGTCTTGCAAAAAACCGCCGTTGCCTTTTTCGAGCCGGGAAACGATCTTGAAGATCCTAGGGGCCGCGATATTTTGGCATCATGTGCATTTTATCTTCCAAGTCGGGCGCGATATGCGTCCCGTCGCAGGCCCCTCATGATCGTCTGTCGTTCCGTCTCTTATGCGGGCACATCAAGGAAATACTGCTCGCTCTTGTCCTGTCGCTTTTTGCAACCGTGATCGTCTATGCGGAGGACATGCCGCAGGGTTGGGTGCCGGATGTCCTTGTTCTGCCTGATGACGCTGAGGTCATGATGGACAGGGCGATTGGCTCGAGTATCCGGATGTTTTCGTTCAGCACGGCGCAGGACTTGGAGGCCCTGTTCGGCGATTGGTCTGCGGCGCTGGAGGAAAACGGATTCACCATCCGCACTCAGCAAGCCGAGTTGGACGAGACCGCGATCGAATTCTCGGGTCGTGACATTCTGAACGCTAAGATCGCGACGGATGTCGCAAGCGAGGGGGAGCGACGCGTGATCACGTTTGACGCGACGCTTCAGTGAAGGCCCAAAGGCGCTCTGCGAAGTTCTCTGTGACGTCTCGTGCAATGCGAAATCAATTGCGGTGTAAAATCAGGCCTTTTCCGGAAACAGCCACCCGGAGACAGGAACCAGCGCCCGCGTGACAAGGGGGATCAACGCGAGGCCGCAGGCCAACCCGATGATGCCGTCGAGCCCTGCCGTCACGGCCCAAGTCACAAAGCCCGTGGCAGAGCCCGACGCCTCTGCCACCAGCTTGGCGGCTTGCTTGATTTGCTCATAGGGCAGATGCCAGCCCAGATCGTGCAGGCCATGCACGAGGATGCTGCCCCCGACCCAGAGCATCGCCACGGTGCCGATGGTGGCGATCCCGATCATCACGGCGGGCATCGACTTGACGATGCCGCGGCCAAAGGCACGGGTCGCGGCGAGGCGGCCTTTCGCGCTCAGGAATATCCCGAAGTCGTCTGCTTTCACGAGGAGCGCCACAGCACCATAGACAAGCGCCGTGATTCCGATCGCCACCGCCGCGAGTGCGAGGGCCTGAATCCAGAAACTGCCGATATCAATCTGTGACAGCGAAATGGTCATGATCTCGGCGGACAGGATGAAATCTGTCTTGATGGCGCCTTTTACGCGTTGCTCCTCAAGGTGCGCCGCATCCAGCGTCTTGGCTTGTTGCGGTCCATGATCCTTGTGCGGCACGATGAGATGCCAGACCTTCTCGGCGCCCTCGAAACACAAATACGCCCCGCCGATCATCAGCAGCGGTGTCAGCATCCAAGGCAGAAATGCCTGCAATAGCAGTGCAGCGGGCAATAGGATCACCAGCTTGTTGAAAAACGACGCCCGCGCGATTTTCCACACAATGGGCAATTCGCGCGCCGCAGGCAGGCCGGTCACGTATTTCGGGGTCACGGCGGCGTCGTCGATGACCACCCCGGCGGCTTTGGTCCCGGCCTTGCTGGCCTGTGCTGCCACATCGTCGAGCTGCGTCGCCGCCAGCTTGGCAATCGCCGCCACATCGTCGAAAAGCGCCAGTAATCCGCTCATGATATTCCCTGACTTGGTTCATCGCACCGACAGCTAACCCTTGCCGAAAGCAAAAGCTGCCCGGCAACGATGTCGCAGTTTTGAGGGGCGTTCAAGGCAGGGAAACCCGCAGATCCCTTAAAGTCCGTAGCTTCGGTCGGTTTCAACGGATGGCATGGACGGAGGAGGGTGGCATCTGGTCGCCACATGGCATCGGCTAAGGCGCGTCAGCCGTGGGCTGCGTTCGAACGAGTGATGCATAATGGAGGCGAGTACCGGAATCGAACCGGTGTACACGGATTTGCAATCCGTAGGCGACATCAGATTCTTTTGGAAAAAAATGTAAACCAGACGCTTATTGCTACATTATTTTTCAATAACTTAGCGAGGTACTGTAAACTGACTTATTCCGTATTTTAGTGCGGACGAATGGCATCGCGGTGCAAGGAATTTCTTTGGTTAAAGGGAGAATATGGGCGATTTGACCGCCTGATTTCTGCCGCCCCCAAAGACCCCAGTTCCTTGCGATGACACATACCTCATCTCCCTTCGCTTTATCTTCGACTGAAGGTGCCAACTTATCCGCCGCTGAATTCGTTTCGCATCCTTCATCCGCCTGGCGGGATCGGGCGGGTCCCTGAAACATGGGATTGATGTGAACTCCATAAACCTAAAGGTCGCGTGAAACCCGGATCAGAAACGGGGTAAAACTCCAAGTGATGAAGAGGGCCGAGAGATGTATCTCCGTGCCGAAGAAGCCATCAAGGATGAGAAAGGGGCCGATAAGCTGACGGCAGGTGGAGATGTGGTCTCGGCGTGCCGCAGTGTCGGGATCAGCGACGCAACGTGCTACAACTGGCGGAAGTGGTTTGGGGGGATGGGCTGCCCGCAGTTGTCGGAGTTGAAGAACTTGGAGAAAGAGACCGCAAGGATCAGGGAAATCGTCGCGGGGTTCTAGGTGTTTGATCCCATGGTTTGATGGTGCGATCCTTTCTCAGGAATGGAAGGAAGCATTATGGGCCAAGTTCGTCACGGGAGCGCCACGACCACGCACGCTGTCAGAGCAGCGATACAGCGATCGCAAGCTTCGCTCGCAGCGTTGAGCCAGGAATTGGGTATCAACCCGAAGACGGTTGCCAAGTGGCGGAAACGGACGACGGTCGAAGACCTTAAGACTGGCCCTCGTGAGCCACGGTCCACGGTGTTGTCTGAGTGTGAGGAGGCGATGATCGTCGCCTTCAGGCGGCACACATTACTGCCGCTGGACGACTGCCTCTATGCGCTGCAACCGACGATCCCGAGTCTGACGCGGTCGGCCTTGCACCGTTGCCTGCAAAGGCATGGGATCTCACGCTTGCCGGATGTTGAAGGCGACAAGCCAAAACGGCAGCGCTTCAAACGCTATCCCATTGGCTATTTCCATATCGACATCGCAGAGGTGCAGACCGCTGAAGGCAAGCTCTACATGTTCGTTGGCATTGACCGGACGAGCAAGTTCGTCGTGACCCAACTCGTTCAAAAGGCAGGGAAGATGGCCGCCGCCCAGTTCTTGCGCGACCTGATTGCTACTGTTCCTTACAGGCTGCACACGGTGCTGACCGATAACGGCATCCAGTTTACAAACCGAAGCTGCGATACAAGTGCCTTCGAACATATCTTTGACCGCGTGTGCCGCGAGCATGCAATCGAGCACAGGCTGACAAAGGTGAAGCATCCTTGGACGAATGGCCAGGTCGAGCGGATGAACCGAACGATCAAGGACGCGACCGTGAAACGTTTCCACTACGACGACCACAATCAGCTCCGCACCCACCTGGCGGACTTCATGGCAGCCTATAACTTCGCACGCAGACTCAAGACCCTCAGCGGGCTCACGCCCTACGAATACATCTGCAAGATCTGGACATCTGAGCCAGACAGATTCATCTTAAATCCGATCCACCAGATGCCGGGACTGAACACCTAACTGGAAAAGCTTATTCAAAAGAAAAGTCTGAACCAAGTAAAGCCCAGGGCCTGATTACAGAGGAGCTTCGGCGGTACGTCATGCATAAACGCCAGAAGCTTGCAACGTCTGAGCGACGGACGTGCCGGTGAATTGGCGTCGCGCGTAACTCCCTGCAATATCAAAGCACCCATGAGTCCAGCGTGTTGAATGTAGCACCATTAGATTTTGCCGCGGAGTCGCGAAATCATTCGAATTTTCTATAATGGGGGCTTTGGTCACGGAAACCCAGCGGCCTAGAATGTCCAAAATGGTCGGTCTACAGGGCAATTGAAGACATGCTTACTCGGAAAAACCAGGCGCGTCTCAAACCAAGTTAATCATGCTAGGCGAACCTGAAGCTAGGCAAGATGTATGCCCTATCTGCAGTAGACAGCGTTTGTGGCGAGCGGCTAGCCTTTGGCGGCCTATGATACTTTAGGCTACCAGCATCTGCGTAACCTTCGTACACTAGTTGTTTGCAATAGGGTATTTATGCAGCCCTGAAATGCTTTTGCTGTCGATGACCGGCCCAATTACGAAAGGCCTGAGATGACGAGAGGTAAAAACGCGAAATTCACGACCGGCAGTATTATGCGTCACGTTTCCGTTTCATCGTTTACGGCTAGCATCGGCCTGATGGCGATCTATGCGGTCGATCTGATTGACCTGATATTCATTTCGATGCTCGGGTATGAGGAAATGGCCGCTGCGGCGGGCTATGCTAGCGCTCTCCTCTTCTTTACCAGTGCAATCAATATTGGCCTGTCGGTCGCAGCTAGCGTTTTGGTATCGCGATCAATCGGCGAGGATGATGAGCTGGAGGCCCGTGAATACGCCACAAGCACAGTGATGCTTGTCATGGTGGTCGGGATCGCCATACCTCTGGTTCTGCTGACAAATATTGAGTTTTTCGTGGGCCTTCTCGGTGCCACGGGACAGGTGGCTGAACTTGCAGCGACCTATCTTTGGATCGTCTTGCCCTTCACGTGGGTGTCGGGCCTTTCGATGGTCACAGTCGTCTCATTGCGGTGCTACGGCGAGAACCGGCTGGCAATGTACCCAGCACTTTTCGGAGCTTTGACAAATGCGGTGCTTGACCCAATTCTAATCTTCTCCCTCGGCATGGGCTTGCCGGGTGCGGCCTGGGCAACGGTGGCGGCACGGCTCGTGACGCTCGGCCTTGCCCTTTATCCAGCGTTGCGCAAGCACAATGCGTTTGTCCGTCCACGCTTGCGCTTGCTCTGGCGTGACCTCCAGACGGTGACACATTTTGCCAATCGGGCCGTGCTGGCCAGTGTGGCCACGCCCATTGGCACGGCGATCGTAACCCGGGAAATGTCGAAATACGGGCCAGAAGCGGTGGCCGGGATGGCCGTGATCGGGAGAATGGCACCGGTCGCCTTCTCTGTGATCTGGGCACTTTCAGGGGCCATCGGGCCGATCATCGGACAGAATTTCGGTGCCGGCCATGTTGATCGGGTTAGACGCACGTATCTCGATGCCATCAAGTTTGTTGCGATCTATGTGCTCTTTATAACCATGATACTGTTCGCCTTCCGTGGCCCGATTTCTGATCTCTTCAATGCGGAGAACCTGACGAGGGAATTGATTTACCTCTACTGCTTCCCTCTGGCACTGTCATCGTTCTTCAGTGGCTCGGTTTTTGTGGCAAGCGCGTCCTTCAACACGCTGGGCCGCCCGTCTTATTCGACTTGGTTGAATTGGGGGCAACACACCCTGGGCACTTGGCCCTTTGTCGTCGCTGGCGGGGTCTTGATGGGAGCGCATGGGGTTTTGATCGGACAGGCGCTCGGCAGCGTCATCTTTGCATCAATCGCGATATGGTTGGGCTGGCGGCTGATAAAGAACCCCCCGCAAGAAAACATGCGGCATCGCAGCCACGGCGCGATCTTTGGCCATGGCAGCCTCATTGCCCATACCCTCCAAAAGCATATGGGAGACAAATGATCCTGACCGTGGGACCAAAACCTTGGTATCAAATATTAACTCATAATTCCGAATCGAAGCGACACTGATACGGTAGCGTTTGACCAAATCTTTGACATGGTTTTGGCTCGAAAGGCGCACCAGGAAGGTAAGCCAATGGAATTCATCACCACACACCATATCATTGAGGCCGTTGGCTGGCTCGCTGTTCTGTTTAAATTGGCGACTTTCTCGATACGTTCGACGATCTGGCTTCGTGTCCTCGTGATTTTGTCTTCGGTCTGCTTCATCATCTATAGCGCTTTGTTTCAGATTTGGCCGCTTCTGGCGATTGAAGTCATCTTGCTCTCCATCAACGCCTATCGCCTCTACGAACTCATCGCGCTTCGCAGGTTGGTGACGCATATGACGGACGAGTCGGAACCCGATTTCTCCGCCGCTATGGCTTACGGTAAGAAACGCGTCATTCCGGCGGGCAATGTCATTTTCAAGAAGGGCGATCCAGTCGACAGCCTCTATTACCTGGCCGAGGGTCGTGTTGAAATCGAGGATCAGCATGTATCTGTGACCGCCGGAAAGATTTTCGGCGAGATGGCTTTCTTCAATAAAAGTGCCGCGCGGTCGGCGACGGTTCGATGCCCGGAGGATACGGTTGTCTACGAACTCGACGAGAAACGCTTTACGCGATTGCAATATGAAGATCCCGAATTCGCTATGGCCGTGATGCGCTTGGTCACCAAGCGGCTCGTGGCAAATGCCGCGCAAACCCACGATGGGTAACCCGAGTTAAGTCAGATGGAGTCTATTCCCTTTTCAATAACTTTCCGCTTTGCCATGATGCATTGAAAACGGCAGGTCTAGTTAAGCTGCGGCGCGGCATCGCTGCCCTCATTAGAGGTCTCCTGTGGGCCGTCTATGCATTCGATATGGTGCACCCAAAGCCAGATGCAGCGCCGTACTAGATGTCGGCCGAGAGCTGAGCAAATAGCTTGAATTGCCAAAACAAGATCAGCGTCATGTTGTTTCTTGAGTGACAGTCGGACCGATATATACTGTCGCGATGTTTGTCGGTGCTACAAAGGACTGTCACCAAAATGTTAGGGAAAAACCCTCAAGATCCAGGAAAATCCGATAAGCAAAGGTGCGCCCGCTGTCATTCGACTGGCCGAATTGCCTGTGAGATCTGCGGCGGAAAAGGTGATATAGTGATTGGAAGAGATACTCAGGGCAATTCCAAATGGGTTCGATGCAGTGCTTGTTTTGGTTTGAAAACGATGCGGTGCAGACACTGCGGTGGTGAAGGCTTCTTGTAGCTGACAGGGGACGCAGGGATATGTGGCCCTTAGTAGAAAGGCATTTCGCTCATTCGTGTCTGCCGTCTGCGTCCATGTTCTCGGGCGGGGGACATCATAAGTGATGATCGCGATAAGAGGCTTGAGACAGATATGCTGGCCGAAATCTAAATGCCAAATGCCGACGGCTTTGTTGCGGACCCGAGGCCGGGTGTCGGAACGATAAGATAACAGGTGAGTTCAATTGGTACTGGGGCCGCTAGAAACGGCCCCTTGTTAAGATACTGAGGGGAAATATAAGAGTATCAGCTTCTAAGAAATCCGGTCCATAAGTAGATTTGTGACTGCCGCGGTGACCTATGGCCAAGAGCCCAAAGACTATAACTGCAATCGCAAGCCCAGTGATTGCGCCACAGGGTCAGGTTTGAACGCATCCTTGAAACGATTTTTCGGATGACATCCGCGCTTATACTTGGATTCCAAAATTACGAAGCAAGGCGTCAGCATATCTGGGGATAACTTCACATTGCCTGGCTCTTGGAGCTGAAAAGCCGATTTGCCTCGTCTTCGAACGCGGGTACCGGTCTATCTGTACAACTTTTTAACTTTTTAGTTTCTTGTCGCAAAAGCCGCACTGCTTCCGAGGGAGCCATAATCCTACGGTTGGATAAGGATGTGACAATCAACGCATCGCTCTCCCAATTGAGTTTGGCCCGCGGCTTTGTGTGGAAGTCTAGTTTTTCACGGAGCCTCGACTGCAATAACTGCGGAACAACAGGGGTGCGTGCCATCAGTGCGCAAGTGAACTTTCCATATCCGACGTAAGAAAAAAGGAGCCGCTGAGACATCAAAACACGTGGAATGATGCTTGCCGTCATATGCACCAAGTGGAGGGCTTCGTGATGGTTTGCACTTTCTGCGACCGCCTCGAAACCCTTGAGCTCTACCGTGAAGAGACTGACGGCATACAAACTCTGATCCATACGGAGGAAGATGTTCTCCAACTCGAAGTAATCACGCATTGAGCGAATTTTGGAGAAGGTGATGCGAGTGCCGGGATGGAACCCATTCAACTCGCCGTCAATAGTTGGGTTTTCGTAGACTGTCAGCACTGGCGCGGCTTCCCTTTTCAGAGATTCGACCAGAAGGGATGCCGTGTTGATCCGGGCGGCAAGCTCTAGAGAGTTCAAGGGCTTATGGAGAAAATCTGTCGCCCCTGCATTAAATGCTTGCCGCATCGCGTGTTTGCTGTCCGAAGATGTCAGCATGATAATCGGGGCCAACCGGAAAGCCGGGCGGGATCGAATTTCGGAACAAAGCTTGATCCCATCTGTACCAGGCATTTGGATATCCAGAACGAAGCAATCGAAATAGGGGTCTTCGTTATCCAAAAACTCAAGTACAACGTCCGCCGATGAGGCCTGAACAACCTCCTTGAAGCCATTCTCCGCCAAGCTCATTTCAAGCAAATCGAGAAAAGTACTATCGTCATCGACAATGAGAATTCTCATAGTTCCATATCCTGCCAGCTTGCAACTCTAGATCTCTTTCGCTCACCTTATGGTTGGGTTTTGATGATGGCATTTTTGTGGGGCCGTTTGGCTCATAATGTGGTGCATTCTTTTTTGAGCCTCTTT
>MDTG01367975.1_pt1 | contig 12836 bp, 12 predicted proteins | sample 811421 | NCBI WGS metagenome assembly MDTG01 (sample SAMN05326645, study PRJNA326480) | marine metagenome | isolation source: seawater | place: Pacific Ocean: South East | collected 2011 | reverse complement strand
TAGGTAGATATTTAGTTATTTTTTTTACTTTTACTTTTATCACTTTAAATTTTCCATATACTTTTTTTGAGGAGTTTTCTAAAGTATTAGCTGTAAGATTGTCTGTTACTTGATAAAATTTTGATGATCCATTAAAGTCTGATATTGCAAAATTATAAATTTTATAATTTTGACATAAATTTTTCTCTAGATTAATCTTTAACTTTTTAAAAGTATCTGGGTCTGCTTCAAAGGATTTTACAGTGTATCCCAACCTACTTAAGATTATCGTATGCAATCCTAAATTAGCTCCTATATCTAGTGCATAGTTAAACTTATTTTTAAGCTTTATATATTTTGCAAATAAAGACAATTCATGAAATGCAAAAAGATCATAAAAATTTTTTTTTATACCATTGTTTGCTTTTGGAACAATTATATCACCAAAATATTTTGACTTAATAATTTTTATTTTTTTTTTTTTTATATTTTCAATTAATTTAAAAACTTCATTAGAATATTTTAGGAAGGTTTTTTTTGTAATTTTTCTTTGTATTAAAATTTTTATATATTTATCAAAAGGATATTCATTAACATTTTTTTTTTTCATTTTATTTTGCAATTTTTTTAATAAACAGTATATCCACCATCTACAACTAAATTCTGACCGGTATAATAATTGCTTCCTGAGCTAAGTAGAAAATATATTGGGCTAATTAAATCATCAAGTCTACCTAATCGGTTAAGTGGGATATTTTTTTTTATTTCATTAACATATTTCTTATTTTCTACTTTTCCTTTTCGAGGAAACCAACCTGGTATCAAATTATTTACAATTATCTTATTTTTTGCCTCTCTTGCTGCAAGATATTTAGTATAATTTTCTATACCAGCCTTGCTAGCAGCCAATACTGCTGTTGGTCCTATATTTAAATCTAGATAAGTTTTACTTTTTGGGCTTACAAATCCCCATATTGAGCCAACATTTATAATTCTTGTAGTTTTTTTCTTTCTTAATATTGGCAACAATTTTTCTGTCAAATACAATGTTCCTAAAATCATATTTTTACTTTCCAACACAATATTTGACTCTGAATAATTAAAATACTCCCCTCTAAAAGAACTAGAGCCATTATTTACCAATAAATCTACATTTTTAAGTATTTTATTATTTTTTTTAATTACTTGATTAATATTTCTTAAATTTGATAAATCACATTTAAAAAAAAATAAATTTTTTTGTTCAGATTTACTTAAAGAATTTTTAAAACTATTAAAATTTTTTTTAGATCTAGAAAAACAAAAGACTTTAATATTATTACTAAGTAATATCCTGGAGAAAACACTTCCAACTCTACCCGCCCCACCAGTAACAACTGCACAATTAATATCTTTAATTGTATTTTTTTTAATTATATCTTCAGCTGAAAAAATACTAAATTTATCCATATTCAATTTGCTACTCAAAATAAATGAATTCGTAATCTCCTTTGTAGCCAGAAATTTTAAATAACCATTTCCATGACTCTTTATCAATAAGTGTTTCTGCTGTCAAAGCCCAACACTGAACATTAAATTGTTCTTGCTCATTTCGAAAAGACTCAACACAAATATATTTATTTTTCCCAATTCTTTCAATTTCTGACAAACTATTTGAGCAATCTCCTAATTTAAAGTTATGTAATGTGGCATTTGAAAATACAAGATCAAATTCATTATCTTTGAATGAAAATTTTTTTCTAGCATCATGGTAAAAAATATTTTTTTTTATTTCTTTTTTCGCATTTTTAATAGCATACCTAGAAATATCGCAGCCAAATACCTTTTTGCTATTAAGTAATTTTGAGAGTTCATAAACTAAATATCCCTTTCCACATCCAAGATCTAATATTGTTGAGTCTGAGTTTAACTTGTAATCATCAATTAATTTTTTTGCTAAGAAAGTATGATATCCCTTAATATACTTGTATCCACCATAACCATATTTTTTATGACCATCCCAATATTCTTTAGAATATTTTTTTGAAATTTTCATGCAATCTACTTTATTACTTAATACTCGTTTCATATAATTTCTATTTGATTGAGAATGTCTGAAATTTACATATTTTTTTTCTAAACCAAGTTCACTAGAGACTTTATTTTTATCATGTTCATTTTGTTGAATTAGGTAAATTTTGTTTATTTCGGTTAAATCTTTTTTATTCTTAATAGATAGTCTCTCCACAGCAAAATGGATTTCTTTTTTATTTTTTAAAACAATATCAAAAAAAAGTTTTCTTTTTTTTATTTCTGACGGAAGTTGTAAAAAGCTATATAAAATTATTCCATCATATTTTTTTATATTATCTAATATTTCAAACAAAATATGTGAACTATTTTTTGAGGCATATTCTGTGCTGCTTAATATAAAATTATACCCATTTTTTTTGCAGTAATCTTTATTTACTATATTTTGAATATGTTGTGGAGCTCTCTCTCCATAAAAAGGTCTGCGAAAAATATAACCTTTTAATGATTTCATTTAAAATGGATAATTAAAATTATTACCTATATCAGTCATTACTCTCATCGAAATTGGAGTAAAATATTCACCAATTTTTTTATCTGCATAAGGAGAAAAAATTGATTTAAATCTGCAATTCATACTAATCCTTGTTTCATTTTCTGCATTAATAATATTACCATGAGGTAAAGTTTGATCAAATAACAATGTTTGCCCCTTATTGACCTTCAGCCAAATTAATTTTTTTTTTAATAAACTGTAGATTTCATTGCTATTATTGGAAAATTTTTTTTTGTGCTTTGAGTTAAAATAATTTTCTCTATATTTACCTTTTAGTATGTACATTGATTTAGTTTTGTAACAATTAACTAATGGCACCCAAAGATTTATTTCATATGGTGAGTCTCCAGACCAAACATCTGAGTGAATTGGCAAAAGTGATGAGGCATCATCAGGAAATTGAATACTTAAATTAATTTTATTTTGCATCATTAATTCATTACCAACCAGAGCATTTACAAGTCCTCTTGAAAGACAGAAATAATGAAATCTGAACTTTTTATCTTTGTTAATATTATGAATTAATTCTACTCTAAAATCATTTAAATCTTTTATATTCACATAATTGTGTAGATAGTTAAAATTATTTACTTTTTTTTTTATAATTTTGTAAATTGATTTTTTTGTAAGGCTCAATATATATTGTAATGATTTTTTTTTTTCAACTTCACTAATTATGTATCCTTGATTAAAAAATTTTTTTGATAGTTGTTTCTCTTTATGAGATAAAAAATTCATATTATTAACTTTTTATAGATCGTAAGATTTTATTATAAATAATTTTTGAACTTATTCCATGTGATTTTAATAAATCATCCTGTGACCCATAGTTTTTAATGTTTTTATCTTGGAGACTAAAATTTTTGTAATTACCTTTAAATTTACTATCAAATGCGACCTGTTTTAATATAGAGGATAATCCATTTATTTCTGAAATATCCTCAAGACTAAAAATATATTTATATTTTTTGAAAATTTTTTTAATCTCAAATTCATTTGTTGGCTTTAAAGTATGAAAGCTATAAATACTTGGAAAAATTTTTTTAAGATTTAACTCTTTTACAATATCAAAAAATAATCTTATGATCGGTCCAGAACCTATAAGACATACATTTTTTCCATCGATAATTTTTCTTGGTTTTCCAAAAACCCATTTTTCTTTTGCATTGCTAGTAAAATTTTTTTCTCCAGATTTACCTATTCTTAAATAACAAGGAGATTTATTTTTTGTACAAAGATATTTTAGTACTTCCTCTAATTCTAAAGGATCACAAGGATTTAAAATTGTAAAGTTTGGCAAACATCTAACTATTGAAACATCCTCTTGTGTTAAATGAGTTCCTCCTAAGGTAGAATAAACAGTTCCTGCTCCCATACCAACTATAACAACAGGCAGATTTTGATACCCGACATCTATTCGCACCATTTCAAATGGTCTAAATAAAGAAAATGATGCAATTGTATATGCAAATGGTTTTAATCCTCTCATTGCTAGCCCCGCACACATACTAATCATACTTGACTCTGCTACTCCAACATTAATAAATCTGTTAGGATATTTTTTACTCAGTTCTGCCATTTTACCTGCGGGTGATATATCTGCAGCAACCACTCTTATCTTTTTGTCTTTTTTACTAAACTTGTAAAGCACTTCTGCAAATTTATTTCTCATCTAGTTTACTTCCCATTATAAAAATTATTTAAATATTCAACTGCATCTTTATATTCTTGCTTGTTTGGAGATCGATAATGCCACATTGGTACATTCATCATATAAGGTATTGGATAACCTTTTGTGGTATTGCAAACCAAAGCAAATGGCTTAGCACTTTTTATACTTTTATAATGATTTTTGAGAATATCACTTACTTTATGTCCATCGCATTCACCAACACTCCACCCAAATGATTTTAATTTATCAGTAATTGGCATTAAAGTGGGATGGGTATTTTTTGAAAAAGTAGAACTTTGTAAACCATTAGCATCTATAAAAAGATTAATGTTTGAAATTTTTAATGAGGAAATCATCAAAATATATTCCCAAGTTGTACCTTCCATTAATTCTCCATCACTAATAACAACAAAAATTTTATTTTTTAATTTACTAATGGCTAAGCCAGACGCAATTCCAAGTCCATGCCCTAAAGACCCAGTTGATGCTTCTATTCCAGGCAAACCATAATCTGGGTGGACACCTAATTTACTATTTTTCTGACAATAGCTATGGAGTAATTTTTTTGGAATTATTTTTTTATGATTTAAGACAACATATTGAAGTATTCCCGTATGACCCTTAGATAATATGAATTTATCACCTTTTTTAATTAAAAAATTATATATGACATCTAATATTTCAACTGAAGAAAAAGACCCCCCTATATGAAGGGCACCTACTTTTTGAGACAACTCAAGAATTTTTTTTCGATAATTAAGACATCTTTCATTAGATGATTTGATAGATTTAGAATTTACTTTATACATTATTGTTTATAGTATTAAAAAAGACTTGGTTACTTCATTGTTCCTAATAAATCAATTACAAATTAGTAGTATATTTTATTATGAACATCTTTTATTTTTTCGCTGTGATGACCCAATAAGAATGCTTTTTATTAAAGTCAGTAAAATTAAACTCCTCTATTCCAATCTTTACGTCTCTAAATTTACTAAATAACTTTTTCACATCATGTAAGTTAAGAAATGTAATGTTAAGGTCTTTTTCCCAATGCTTCAATTCTACTTTATGCTCGAATGATTTATTTGTATTTTTTTTTTTATTGAAATAAAAATTGTCGTATATTGATTTAGTGTAAACTCTGATCAATGCGCCTTTTTTCATAATTCTATAAAATTCATCAACTTCTTCAAACATAAACTTTTTTTTTTGGTAATACAAACTTGCATCACTTAAAATGGCATCAAAAAAATTATTTTTAAAATCTATTTCTTTTAATGTTCCTGTAAGAAATTTATTTTTACTTTTCAAATATTTTTTATTATTTTTAATAATATGATTTGAAATATCAGTTCCATAAACATCATAGCCTTTTTTTTTTAAATAAAAAAAATTTCGTCCATTGCCACACCCATGATCAAGTATTCTAATACTTTTTTTTTTCATTTTAATTAAATGATGTTTGTAAAATAGAGATAAATTTGTTGATGGAATATTCTTATCAATAACACTAAAATTACTTTTCCATATTTTTTCCCAAGAGTTATTCATTATTTTAAAATCCTAAATTTAGGCCATACTTGAACAATTTTATCAGCTTTATTTAGTGTCTTTTTATGTTTTTTTAATATCATTTTTTGATACCTCCACGGCAATATTAAAATTATGTCGTTTTTACTTAGTTTATTTTTTTTTGGATTTAAAATTTTAATATTAGAACCTGGGCTGTACTTATTTTGTTTAATATTATTATCATCAATTAAAAATTTAAATTTATTTTCTAATCCAAATTCATAAATTAGAGTAATACAGCTTATAGAGGCACCAAATCCAATAATATTTTTATCTGAATTATTTTTAACAAAATTATTTAACTTAATTTTCTCATTATTTATTTTTTCTTTAAGTTTATTAAATGTTGATTTGTGGAAAAGCTTATTATCTTTCTCTTTTTTTAGGAAAATTGTTACTTTTTTATTAATTTTTTTATTCGTATTTTTGGTTATGTAATACCTTATCGATCCTCCTTTAGTTGAAATGTGATCTACATCAAATAAAATTAAACCATTTTTTTTACATAAATTATTAACAGAAGTAATAGTAAAGTAAGATAAATGTTCATGATAAATAAAATCAAAAACATTATTGAAAAGAATATCTGCAAGATAAGAGCTTTCAAAAACAAAAGATCCATTCTCTGACAATATTATTTTTATTAATCGAAACCATTCATTTATTTGATCTATGTTTGCAAAAACATTATTAGCAATAATCAATTCATAAGATCGTAATTTATGACCCAAATTTTTTACTAATTTTTTATCAAAAAAATTGTTTAAAGTTTTAATACCCTTCGATCTTGAAATTTTGGACGCAGGTTTTGCTGGTTCTATTCCTAAAACATCAAACCCTTTTGCTTTAAAATAATTTAATAATGATCCATCATTACTTCCTATTTCTAATACTTTTGAAGTATTTTTAAGTTTTAATTTTGAAATCAACAATTTAGATGTATTCTTAAAATGAGTTAATAGTTCAAAACTAGTTGATGTAAGATAAAGATAATCCTTATAAAGAATATCTGGATTTACAACTATATCTAGTTGACATAATTTGCATTTATTGCAGATTACTAAGTTCAAGGGATAAAGTTTATTTGTAATTATTTCTAAATCTTTTTTTTTTAAAAAGGCTTCACCAATAGGAGATGGTCTATTATAATAAATTTTTGATAAGTTTTTATTGCCACATCCTCTACATTTTTTGATGGTTTTATAGATTTTTTTCATTAAGATAATTTTTCAAAGTTTTTAGTAAAAATTGAGTCAGTTTTAGAAATAAATGGACCCTGTCTTATCTCTAAATAAACACATACTCTTGTCAAAGGTATGGTAACGTGAATAATTTTTTTATTCATTTTAAAAAGCTCATTAGAATTTTTGCTTAAGACAATCTTTCTTTTTTTATTCAATTTATCAAAATATATAATTTGTAATTTTCCAGAGATAATAAAATAGTATTCATCAGTGCTTTTATGATAATTATAATAATATTTTTTAGTTGATTTATATAGCGCATTAACCATAAATTGAATTTTATCTTTTGAGTTTTTATGAAGACAAATTCTTGAGTCAATTTTATTAAAGTTTGAAAAATTTTTAATAAAATTTATATTTTCTTTAGTAATAAAGTTTTTATTTTTCTTTAGATAAAAAGCAGGAGATTTTCCAGAATTATCTAAGATTAATTTATTTTTATAGTTCACAATAAAAAATTCTTTTACTCATATTAATTATTACTATTTTAATATCCAATTATTTTTATTTAAAAAATAATTGGATATAATGCTTCCATATATACTTCTGTTGTCATATGTAAACTCGAACATTTTTAAAAGATCATCTGTATATTTTTTTTTTAATTTAATAGATGTTGAATAAATGTACCAAAATTTTTTTTGTTTTATATTTTTTTCATAAATTTTTTTTTGTTTTTTATTAACCTTCAGGTTAAGTTCTTTTGTGGCCTGATAAATTTCCTCTGCAGTATTATCTACAATTTGAAAGTCTTTTGTAATTAGATGTGGATAAAAAAAAATCTTATTTTTAATTAACTCACTAAAATATAAAAATCTGTTAAGTTTTTTGCTCCAAATTTTCTTAAAAATTGTTACATTTCGATTTTGATAAGATCTAATTTCTGAAATTGGAAAAAAATTTGTGTCTAGGGTTGGAACTTTATAGATACTTGCAAGCTCATCAATTCCTGTTCCTGTTGTAATACAGATTTTAGCCCTAGAAAATATATAAAAATCTGTGAAATCATTCCTGTATTTTGACATTGAATATTCAATATAATTTTTATTTTTAATATTTAATTTCTGGTTTGAACCTTTTCCTACCTTAATAACCTTGTAACCCTCTTTCAACAAATACTTTACTGATTTTTTGTAATTATCTATATTTGCATTTCTATAAAAATGATCACTCCATTTTCTTTTGGTGTCATTAGAATAATTTTCTTTATAATATGAATCCCTTACCATCAAACATGCAATTTTTGTTTTTTCATTTAAATTATTTTTTTTTAAAAATTCATTAAAAATTTTTTTTTGCTGTAAATTTTTGAATGGAAATTTTTTAGATATTTTGTATTGAGATGGTACTTTAAAGTTTTTTATTAGCGGTTTAAATTTATATAAACCTCGCCAATTAGGTGCTGGCAATATGAACCGTTTAAAATATTTTATTCTAAATGAAATTTGGTGTAATAAATGTCCAAATTTAGATATGCTAAAGTTTTTATTATAAATTAAATTTAAATAATCATTACAAACATAATCATCATCGTAAAAATATAAATGCTTATTTTTATTTTTATAAATATTTAAATAAAGATATAATTCACTAGCTCCATTTCCAATTGTATCTCTTCTTAGTTTGAAAAATTTATATGGTTTTTTTTGAAAAAAATTAAATAATAAAAAGATCGCAACAAAAACTATATTTAAATAATAAATTAATTTATTTAAAATTTTTTTTACAAACATTTAATTTACTTTTAAGATATTTTTTTTGGATTACATCCTATACCAAATAAATAATGTGACATTGGGAAATAACCTGTATGAACAACTTCATCATTCATAGAAAAAATAAATGTATTAAAAAAATATTTATTTAAAGTTTTTCTTAGTTGTTCCCCAGACTTGCAATTAACGTGACCTAATTTGCTTTCTTTTGACGCATATTTTTGAGATTCTAAGGATGGCATTCCACATATAAAAACACCTTGTTTCTTCAAAGATTTTATTGAATTAATAATAAATTTTTTTTCATGCCTTGGATTAATATGTTCCAAAACGTCTAAACTATAAGTGGCGTCATATTTTTTTTTCATTGGTTTCTTTACTATGTCATGGACAAAACTTCTAATTTTACCCTTACCCACATCAAACTTTCTAAAATCCTCGATAAATAAAGAATCAAAATCTATAATAGTTAAATTTTTTACGTGTTGGTTAACAATTCTCGAGTAAAATCCATCAGATGAACCAACTTCTAAAACTTCCTGTTTGCCACTCAACATTTTTGCCACAAACTTATATCTAGACGTGCAAAATGCTAATCTACTAGGGTCATCAATCCAATTTGCATTAGACATAAGACCTAGCTTTGTGGTGCCAAATTTTTTTCTTAAATCAATTAATATTTTATATTGTTTTTCTTTAGTTGACATAGTGAATTTATAATAATGGTTTGATATCAGGTTTATGTAATTAATGATATGTAATTTTAACCATCAAAAGTTATATCAATTATATAATACAAACTTATTTAAAATTATTGACTAAATTAATGATTTTTTTAATATCATTTTTATTTTGATCTGGTCCTGATGGCAAATATAGACCGTGCTTTTCAAATTTTTCTGAATGTTCGAATTTAGTTTTAATATTTTTCTTATACAAAATGTTTTTAGAAAGATTTGGATAGAAAATTCTTATATCAACACCATTTTTTTTTAGATAGTTCACCAACTTATCTCGTTTCTTAGTCATAACTTCAATGTACTGGGGTATTTCACCATTATTAATATCTATCTTAATAATTTCCACATGTTTATTTTTAATATTCTTTAAATATCTTTTGTATAAATCTATTAATTTTTTTTTATATGTTTTAAATTTTTGAAGCTCGGTGATTGCAATTGTTGCTGCGATGTCTGTAAACTTAAAATTAAATCCCAAATTAGACCAACTATTAATATTTTTAATATCTGTTAGTCCATTATTTTTTAATTTTCTTATTTTATTGTATGTTTTTTTATTATTTGTCACTACAAATCCACCCTGACCACTAGAAATTGTTTTTGCTACTGATAATGAAAAACAGCCTATATCAGATTTTGTACCTAAAAAATTTCCTTTAAATTTAGAGCCAAAAGCCTGCGCAGCGTCTTCAATAATTGATATTCTTTTTCCTTTTATCATTTTTTTAATCTTTTTTATGTCACATCCTCGCCCACCCATGTGAATTGGAATAATTGCTTTAGTATTTTTTCCAATTTTTTTCTTTAAACTTTCCAGGCACATTGTGGGATTATTTTCTTTAACATCAACAAATATCGCTTTTAAATTTAAAATTTTTAATGCATTTAAAACTGAGATCCAACCTCTATTAGAAATTATAACTTCATCATTTTTTTTTAAATCTAAAGCCATTAAGGCAAGTAATATAGCTACACTACCGCTAGGAAGTGCAACTGTATATTTTACTTTCAGAAAATTTGAAATTTTATTCTCAAATTTTTTCGTTATTTGGCCTTCACTAAATTTTTTATTCTTTAAATTTATTTTAAGATCTTTAATTATCTTATTGGTATTAAATTTTTTTTTCCATTGGTTGATCATTTTTTTTAATTATATTAATTAATTATTAATTTCTTTTAAATTTTAATCTATCGATTTAAACTTCTTTTGTATTGGAGTTTGCCAAAAAATTTTTTTTTTTAAAATTTTTACTATTTTATTGGAAGATTTTCCGTCTCCAAAATATAAGATTTTTTTAAACTTATTGTTTTTATTTAATTTGATTAAATTAAGTATTTTTTTTTTGTTAAAATTTGAATTAACAACTGATTTTAATTTTGCCCTACTATATTGCCTATCACCGATATCTATTGTTTGAACTCCAAAAAAAGGTGCCTCTCTTATTCCAGCACTTGAGTTTCCTATTATAAATGAAGAGTCCTTTAAAACTCTCAAAAAATACTCAAATCTCATTGACCTTAAAATTTTATAATTTCGTTTTTTTTTGAAATATTTATTTATTAATTCAATTATCGATTTAGATCCTGGATCATTATTTGGATATATAATTAAATAATTTAATTTTGACTGCTCTATTGCCTTGAACAGAATATTTGTTTTCATCAATAAATTTTTTAAATCAGTGGTTACTGAGTGATAGATCAATATTGCATATTCTTTAAATTGTATGTCATACTTATTTTTTACTTCCTCAAGTTTAGGAAGATATTCATTTTTCATTATGTCGTAATCCGGTGAACCAACTACAAAAATATTTGATGGATTTTCTCCCATATACTTCAATCTTTTTTTAGCTGACTGATTTGAAACAAAATGTATGTGAGATAATTTTGAAATTGCATGTCTTAAATGCTCATCTATTGTTCCTGATAATTCTCCACCCTCGATATGTGCTACTAAAAAATTATTAACAGATGCTGCAGTAGCAGCAGCAAAAGTTTCCACTCTATCTCCATGAATGAATACTAGATCAGGTTTAATTTTTTTAATATTCTTTGAGATACCAATGATAGTTTTGGAAATAATTTTTTCTAAACCTTCATTCTTAAATTGGTTTTTAAACTTGATTATTTTAGAGTTTCTGCATTCTCTTTCAATTATTATATAAGTATTGCCGTACTCTTTAAGAAGGTGCATGCCAGTAACAAAAATATAAACTTCATATTTTTTTTCTAAGCTTAGGATTATTGATTTGATTTTACCATAATCAGCTCTAGTTCCAGTAACAAAAAAAATTTTTTTAGACATCCTCTTTTTTTAATTGTGCTCCAATTTCTATATTATTTTTAGAAACTTTCCCTAATAACTTTTTATAATCTTCAGCTAAGAAGTATCCTGTCCCAGGTCTTTTAGTGAATATATTATTTGTAGAAAACTTTTCACCTTTTAAAATTTTTTTAACTGCCACTACAGAACCAAAAGCAAATTTAGCAGTAACTATCTCTTCTTTTACTATCCCCTTTTTACCTTTCAGTGAGCTGTAAATAATTTTAGAGCCATTTATAAGCTCAGTAAGTTCCTTAGGATTCATGGAACAACTTACATCAGGACCTTTTCTTGATTTTTTATCAATAAAATGTCTCTCTAAAATTTGGGCTCCAAGAGCTACTGAAGCAAGGCAAGTGTAATTACTTAATGTATGATCTGAAAGTCCTACTACAGCATCTTTAAAATTTTTTTTTAATTCCCTAATACAATTTAATCTTACCAAATTATACGGGGTAGGATATACATTCGTGCAATGTAACAATGCATAAGGAACTTTATATTTTTTAAATATTTTAACAGTATTTTTTATCTGAATTACATTATTCATTCCTGTGCTTAAAATTATTGGTTTTTTTTTCTTAGCTATATATTCAACAAAAGGTAAATTATTACACTCTCCAGAACCTATTTTATAAGCAGGCACCTTGAAGGTTTCCAATCTATCAACTGCTTTTCTACTAAATGGAGAACTAATAAATATGGTTTTTCTTTGTTGAATATAATTCATCAATTTTTTTTCTTCTTTATCACTTAAAGTTGAATTTTTGATAATGCTGAAAATATCTAAATTAGAATTGCCTGGTTTAATATTTTTTGCTTCTTTCGACATTTCATCTTCCACAACATGCGTTTGATGTTTAATTATTTCTGCGCCAGATTTGATTGCTTTATCTGCTAAATGAATTGCCAAATCTAAGGATCCATTATGATTAATACCTATTTCAGCTATCACTACAGGATCAGCGTCCCCACCTACCATTCTGTTTCCTATATTAAAACCTTTCATCTTAATACAG
>MDTG01289783.1_pt1 | contig 12836 bp, 7 predicted proteins | sample 811421 | NCBI WGS metagenome assembly MDTG01 (sample SAMN05326645, study PRJNA326480) | marine metagenome | isolation source: seawater | place: Pacific Ocean: South East | collected 2011 | reverse complement strand
CTTCAGATCTATTCTTTGTTCTTGCCCTTAAAGGTTTTTGATTAGACTCGCTCCACTGAATTAAAGCACTTATAATTGACATATCTGGGTCTAAACTAAAAATTGAATCACTTAAACTCGCTGTCCCAGATTTCTTCCCATCTAATTTGTATGTCTCAATATCCATTTGTTTTACTGTTCTTCTTTTTTTTCTTGAGCTTCTTTTTGCTCTTTCTTATTTGATTTGTCCTTTGGTGCAGAAATTACAACATCTATATCTTTCGCTTCTTTTTGCTTTACTGAATCTTCAATAATTAGCCAAGAACCTCTGCTGCCTGGTGTTGATCCCTTTAGACAGATTATTTTCTTAACAGGATCTATTTTAACTACTTGCAAGTTTTGTGAAGTTTTATGAGTACTTCCATATTGTCCAGCCATCTTTTTGCCTTTAAATACTTTTCCAGGATCTTGACATTGACCAGTTGAACCAGCGCTTCTATGAGCAGCAGAAACACCGTGTGAAGCACGTAGGCCAGAAAAGTTATGCCTCTTCATTACACCAGAAAAACCTTTTCCTTTTGATATACCTGAAATATCTATGAATTGTCCTTCCTTAAAATGATCGACGGTAATATTATCACCTGACTTTACCTGGTCTGATTTTTCAACAAAAAATTCTTTCATTAATCTGTATGGTTTTGTTTTCTTTTTATCAAAAAATCCTTTATTTGCATTATTTGCTTTTTTAAGTTCAAAAGCTCCTAAAGTTATTTTGTCATTATCAGAGTCATTTATTTCAATTCTCTCAATAACTTTACATTCATCAACTTGCAGTACAGTAATAGGAATATTTACGCCGTTAGGTGTAAATAGATTACTCATTCCAATCTTTTTTGCTATTATTCCTGTTCTCATAATCCTATAATTTTATTTCTACATCAACTCCAGAAGCTAAATCTAATTTCATTAAAGCATCTACAGTTTGGGGAGTTGGATCTACAATCTCAATCAATCTTTTGTGAGTTCTTATTTCAAACTGTTCTCTACTTTTTTTATTTACATGTGGAGATCTAAGAACTGTAAATTTTTCATTATTTGTAGGTAATGGTATTGGGCCCTTTACCATTGCACCTGTTCGCTTTGCTGTATCAACAATTTCAATAGAAGACTTATCTAAGATGCTATGATCAAAGGCTTTTAATCTTATTTTAATATTCTGATTATCCATAAAAATAATTAAGCAAATTTAGCTTTTACCTCATCTTGGACTGCCTGTGGAACCTGCTCATAATGATCAAAAAACATAGAGTATTGAGCTCGTCCCTGTGTCATTGATCTTAGTGTGTTAACGTAACCAAACATATTCGCCAACGGAACCATTGAGCTAATAGAAGTAGTGTTTCCACGTGCTTCACTTCCACTTACTTGTCCTCTTCTACTGCTTAAATCACCGATCACATCTCCCATAAACTCTTCAGGAGTTACTACTTCAACTCTCATTATTGGCTCTAGAAGTTTTGGATTTGCCCTTAAACAGGCATCTTTAAATGCCATTCTGCCAGCAATTTCAAAAGCTAAACTACTTGAGTCTACATCGTGAAATTTTCCGTCAACTAGGGTTACCTTATAATCAATTATTGGGAAACCAGCAATTACACCCGTATCTGCAACACCTTCGATTCCTTTTTGAACTCCTGGAATATATTCTTTTGGAATGTTGCCACCTTTAATTTTATCCTCAAAAATACGACCCGATCCAGGTTCTCCACTTTCAACAATTATCTCCACTTCAGCAAATTGACCTGCTCCACCACTTTGCTTTTTGTGAGTATAGGTAACTTCAATCTCTTTTGAGACAGTTTCTCTATAAGCAACTTGTGGAGCACCAATATTTGCTTCAACCTTGAATTCTCTTTTCATTCTATCAACAATAATATCTAAATGAAGTTCTCCCATACCTTTAATTACTGTTTGACCTGACTCTTCATCAGATGTAACTCTAAAAGATGGATCCTCTTTCGCAAGTCTAGCTAGAGCCTCACCCATTTTTTCTTGGTCAGCCTTAGTTTTTGGCTCAACTGCAATTTCAATCACGGGGTCTGGAAAATCCATTGACTCTAATATGATTGGTTTTTGAGGATCTGATAGTGTTTCTCCAGTAATTGTATCTTTCAACCCTGCAATTGCAACTATATCTCCAGCATATGCAACCTTAATATCCTCTCTATTATTGGCATGCATCAAAAGCATTCTTCCTATACGTTCCTTGTCACCTTTGACAGAATTAAGAATGGTTGATCCTGTTTCTAATTTTCCAGAATAAATTCTTGTAAAAGTAAGGGAACCAACAAATGGATCATTTGCAACTTTAAAAGCCAAGGCTGAGAAAGCTTCATCATCAGATGCATTCCGAACTTCCTCTTCTTCTTTTTCAGGAATAGTACCCGTTGCTTGTTGAACCTCACTTGGATCTGGCATAAAATTTACTACTGCATCAAGAAGAGGTTGAACTCCTTTATTTTTAAAAGCGCTCCCAGTCAGTATTGGAACAAATTCAAACCCAATAGTTCCTTTTCTTATACATCTATTTAAGGTTTCTTCATCTGGCTCTACTCCATCTAAATATTTCTCTAATACTTCTTCATCCTGCTCAACAGCCAACTCAACCATTTCTGAACGATATTTTTCAGCCGTTTCTTTTAAATCTTCAGGAATATCAGTGTATTCATATTTTGCTCCCAAATCCTCATTAGCCCATACAATTGCTTTATTTTTTATAAGATCGATAACTCCTTTGAGATTTGACTCACTGCCATAGGGTATTTGCAAAACAAGTGCTTTGGCTTGAAGTCTATCTTTTATCATCTCAAGACATTTATAAAAATCTGCTCCAGTACGGTCCATCTTATTAATAAAGCACATACGAGGAACTTTATAACGGTTTGCTTGTCTCCAAACAGTCTCTGTTTGTGGCTCAACTCCTGCAACCCCATCAAAAACTGCTACAGCACCGTCTAAAACTCTAAGAGATCTTTCAACTTCAATAGTAAAATCAACATGGCCAGGTGTATCAATAATATTTATTCTATGATCGTTCCAAAAACATGTAGTAGCAGCAGATGTTATAGTTATTCCTCTTTCTTGCTCTTGTTCCATCCAATCCATTGTTGCAGCACCATCATGGACTTCACCAATTTTATGACTTTTACCCGTATAATATAATATCCTTTCCGTAGTTGTTGTTTTTCCAGCATCTATATGAGCCATGATGCCAATATTTCTATATTTTACTAAAGGATATTCTCTACTCATTTTCTACCACCTAAAATGCGCAAAAGCTTTATTTGCCTCAGCCATCTTATGAGTGTCCTCTCTTTTCTTAATTGCTGTACCTTTATTACTTGCTGCATCTATTAGTTCAGCTGATAGTTTTTCAATCATATTCTTCTCTTTTCGACCCCTTATCGCATTGACTATCCAACGTATTGCTAATGCCTGAGATCTATTATTTTTTACTTCAACTGGCACTTGATATGTTGCTCCGCCAACTCTTCTAGATCTCACTTCAACCAGTGGTTTAACGTTATCAATAGCCTTAGTAAAAATATTTAAAGGAGATTCTCCTGTCTTGGATTTTATATTTTCAAACGATTTATTAATTAATGATTCTGCAACAGCTTTCTTGCCATCAAGCATAATTGCATTAGTAAATTTTGAAAGCACTATACTGTTATGTACAGGATCTGGGAGAATTTCTCTTATTTGTGCTTTTCTTCTTCTAGACATAGATAAAATTATTTTGGTTTTTTGGCACCATAATGTGATCTTCTTTGTTTTCTTTCACTTACTCCTTGTGTATCCAAAACTCCACGAACTGTATGATATCTGACACCTGGTAAATCTTTTACACGGCCACCACGAATGAGTATGACAGAGTGTTCTTGTAAATTATGACCCTCACCACCTATATAGCTTGTAACTTCAAAACCATTTGTAAGCCTCACTCTCGCTACTTTCCTTAAGGCAGAGTTTGGTTTTTTTGGAGTGGTTGTATAAACACGTGTACATACTCCACGCTTTTGTGGATTAGCTTTTAAAGCAGGAACTTTATTCCTTTTTTCAACTTTTTTTCTCGGTTTTCTAATTAGCTGACTAATAGTCGGCATAAAAGTCTCCAATGTTATTAACTAAAAAATTGTTAGCAATTGTATTTATTTTATAAAAAGTAGCGTTTAGATTTCTCTACCGCCTACTATTTAAGAATGCCGCATAATACTTAATCAATGATCAAGGTCAACTAAATTTATGATGAATTTTCCTGAATTTTAGCTATTTCTTCTTCTTTTTTGGCTTGGATAGCATCTATTTCAATTTTTGCCTCATTATCAAGATTTTTTGCCTGATTCTCTATCTGTTTAAAGGTTCTTCCAGTTCCAGCAGGGATCAATCTTCCAACTATAACATTTTCTTTTAATCCTTCTAAAGTATCTGCCTTACCTTTAATAGATGCATCAGTAAGTATTCTAGTAGTCTCTTGGAATGAAGCTGCTGATATAAATGATCTTGTTAATAAAGAAGCCTTCGTAATTCCTAATAATACAGGTTTTCCAATGGCTGGTTTCATAGACTTAGCTATAAGCTCCTCATTTGATGTTAAGAATTCATACCTATCAATTTCTTCACCTATAATATAATTACTATCACCATTTTCAGTTATATGAACTTTCTGGAGCATCTGCCTACATAATACTTCGATATGTTTATCGTTTATAAGAACACCTTGTAACCTATACACTTCTTGAACTTCATTAATAAGATAATCAGCTAAAGCTTCAATGCCAAGAATTTCTAGAATATCATGTGGGTCAGGATTTCCATCTAATAAATAATCTCCTTTCTCAATCTTTTCACCTTCTTGATAAGATATATGTTTACCTTTGGGGATTAATACTTCTACAGATTCAGATTCATCTTCAGGAGTAATAATTATTTTTTGCTTTCCTCTAATATCTTTTCCAAACGATATTATTCCTGTGATCTCTGAAATTATTGCATGATCTTTAGGTTTTCTTGCTTCAAATAATTCTGCAACACGTGGCAAACCTCCAGTAATATCTTTTGTTTTGGATGCTGCTTTTGGAGTTCGAGCTAAAACATCTCCAGCATGTACTTCTTGCCCATCTGTAACAGAAAGAATTGAGTCAGGTGGTAAAAAATATCTTGCTTCATTTTCATTTGCCAACAATATAACATCACCATTATTATCTCTTAATGTTATACGAGGCTTTAACTCTGAGCCTTTTGGGTCAGATTTCCAATCTTTGACTTTTGTATAAGTTAATCCTGTTTTTTCTTCTGTCTCTTCAGTGAGTGAAACACCTTCTTCCATATCAACATAATTAGCAAATCCTGATTTTTCAGAAATTACGGGGTTTGTAAATGGATCCCATTCACAAATTTTTGTACCTTTTTTTGTTTTAGAGTCTTCGGCAACCAATATCTTAGTTCCATATGGTACCTTATAATTAGCTAGCTCCCTACCAGTCTCATCTTGGATTGCTAATTGACAGTTTCTACCCATTACAATTAGGTTTTTATTTGAATCTTCAACTGTGTTTTTATTAAGAATTTTAAATATACCATCTGCATTAGTTTCTATGAAAGATTGGTCATTAATCTGTGCTGCTCCTCCTATATGGAATGTTCTCATAGTAAGCTGGGTTCCAGGCTCACCAATTGACTGAGCTGCTATCATTCCAACTGCTTCTCCTTGATTAACCATAAAGCCTCTTGCTAAATCTCTTCCGTAACATTTAACGCAAATACCCTTCTTTGAATCACATGTAAGAGGAGATCTTATATATGCCGTTTGAACTCCAGAATCCTGAATTTTTTCAGCAATTATCTCATCAATATATTCATCTTTTTTAGCAACTATTTCATTGTTTAATGGATGAACCACATCTTTCTGAAGAAACCTGCCCAATATTCGATCAGCAATTGATATAATAACTTCTCCACCCTCTACAACATCAGAAACCCATACACCATTTTCTGTTCCACAGTCTTCTTCTGAAATTGTGCAATCCTGAGCTACGTCACAAAGCCTTCGGGTTAAGTATCCAGAATTAGCTGTTTTTAAAGCTGTATCTGCTAATCCTTTTCGAGCTCCATGAGTAGAATTAAAATATTCAAGTACATTTAACCCTTCTTTAAAATTTGAAATAATAGGTGTTTCAATAATATCTCCCGACGGTTTTGCCATTAGACCTCTCATTCCGGATAGCTGCTTCATTTGAGCGGCTGAACCTCTAGCGCCAGAATTTGCCATCATATAAATAGAGTTAATTGGCTCTTCTCTTTTAGTTTCAGAGTTTATTTTTTTTGAAGAAATTTCATTCATCATTTCTTGAGCAACTTTATCCGTACACTTTGCCCAAGCATCAATAACTTTATTATATTTTTCTCTATTGGTTATCAAACCATCATTATATTGCTTTTCATATTTTTCAATCTGTCCAGCTGTCTCTGAAACTAACTTTTCTTTTGTTTCAGGAATGATCATGTCATCTTTACCGAAAGATATGCCTGCCTTATAGGCATAGTGAAAGCCGAGGGCCATCACCTGATCAGCAAAGATCACTGTTTCTTTTTGTCCACAATACCTATAGACAGTATCAATCAGTTCCGAAATTTCTTTTTTTCCTATTAACCTATTAACAAGATTTATAGTTAAACCTTTGTGTTTTGGAATCAAGTTCCATATTAACATTCTTCCTGGGGTAGTTTCGATTCTTTTTGTTTGTAACTCTCCGCTTTCATTAAATAATTCAGTACGAATCTTTATCTTTGCATGAACAGTGGTAGCTTTGTTTTCTAGAGATTGTTGTATCTCATTTATATCTTTATAGATGGCTCCTTCTCCGGGCTCATTTTCCTTTTCTTGTGATAGATAATATATTCCTAGAACTATATCTTGACTTGGAACTATAACTGGTTTCCCATTAGCGGGGTTCAAAATATTATTTGTAGACATCATTAAAACTCTGGCTTCTAATTGAGCTTCTAGACTCAATGGAACATGAACGGCCATTTGGTCGCCATCAAAATCTGCATTAAATGCTGTACAAACCAATGGGTGTAATTGTATTGCCTTACCTTCAATTAATATTGGTTCGAAAGCTTGAACTCCTAGTCTATGAAGTGTTGGCGCTCGATTAAGAATAACTGGGTGTTCTCTTATTACGCGGTCCAGAACATCCCATACTTCAGGCCTTTCTTTTTCAACAAGTTTTTTAGCCTGCTTTAAAGTTGTAGCTAAACCAAGAGCTTCAAGTCTCGCGTATATAAAGGGTTTAAATAGTTCTATAGCCATCTTTTTTGGCAAGCCGCACTGGTGCAACTTAAGTTCTGGACCAACTACAATTACGGACCTACCTGAATAGTCTACCCTCTTACCCAATAAGTTTTGTCTAAATCTACCTTGCTTACCTTTTAGCATTTCTGCTAAAGATTTAAGAGGCCTTTTATTTGTTCCAGTAATTACTCTTCCTCTTCTACCGTTATCAAAAAGTGCATCGACAGATTCTTGCAACATTCTCTTTTCATTTCTAATAATAATATCAGGTGCCCTTAGCTCAATTAGTCTAGATAACCGATTATTGCGATTGATAACTCTTCTATATAAATCATTAAGATCAGATGAGGCGAATCTTCCTCCATCAAGAGGAACTAAGGGTCTTAACTCTGGCGGAATAACAGGAACAGAAGTCAAGATCATCCACTCTGGTCTATTTCCAGATTGAATAAACGCTTCAAATAGCTTAATCCTCTTAATAAGTTTTTCTGAAAGAGCTACAGCTTTAGTTTCAGATAACTTAACTTTTAAACTTTCTAGCTCACTTTGCAGTTCAATTTTTTCTAGTACCTTTCTTACTGCTTCAGCGCCAATTCCTGCATCAAATTCTTCCCCATGGTCTTCCCTTGCTTTTTCTAACTCTTCTTCATCAAGCAATTGATTCTGAAATAGAGGAGTTAATCCTGGTGAAGTCACCATAAATTTTTCAAAATATAGAACTTTTTCAAGATCTTTGAGCTTCATGTCCATCATTAATGCTATTCTACTAGGTAATGACTTAAGGAACCAAATATGGGCTACAGGGGCAGCTAACTGTATATGCCCCATTCTTTCTCTTCTTACATCTTTCTTTGTTACTTCAACTCCACATTTCTCGCATATAATGCCTTTAAATTTCATCCTTTTGTATTTTCCACAAAGACATTCGTAATCTTTAATTGGGCCAAAAATTCTTGCACAAAACAATCCATCTCTTTCAGGTTTAAATGTTCTATAGTTAATTGTTTCTGGTTTCTTTATTTCACCATAAGACCAAGATAAAATTCTTTCAGGGCTCGCAATAGAAATCTTAACCTGATTAAAGTCATCTCTCGATGCCGCAGGATTAAAAATGTTCATTAAAGATTGGCTCATAAATAATTTCCTAATTAATATTTGAAAGTTCTATATTTAGACCCAACGATCTAATTTCTTTTATCAAAACATTAAAGGACTCTGGAGTTCCAGATTGGAATACATCCTCTCCTCTAATAATTGTTTCGTAAACTTTTGTTCTCCCAGCTACATCATCTGATTTCACAGTTAGTATTTCTTGAAGAGTATAAGCAGCTCCATAAGCCTCTAAAGCCCACACTTCCATTTCTCCAAATCTTTGACCACCAAATTGTGCTTTTCCTCCTAATGGTTGTTGGGTAACTAAACTATACGGGCCAATTGATCTAGCGTGAATTTTATCATCAACAAGATGATGAAGTTTAAGCATATAGATATAGCCAACTGTAACATTTCTCTCAAATTTTTCACCTGTCAACCCATCCCAAAGTTCTGTTTGTCCACTTTTATCAAAACCTGCTTCACTCAGCATGTTGCCAATTTCTGATTCTGTGGCTCCATCAAAAACAGGAGTCTTAATTGGAATACCGTTCGATATATTTTTAGCTAGTTCAACCTGATCGTCATTAGAAAGAGTAGAAATTTCATTTTCAAATTGAGATTCTCCATAAACTTTCTTAAGTGAATCACTTATAATTTTAGAATCTTTGTTCTGATTATACTTGGATAAAGATTTATTTATAATTTCACCAATTCCTGCACATGCCCAACCCAAATGAGTTTCAAGAATCTGACCTACATTCATTCTACTTGGAACACCAAGTGGATTTAATACAATATCAACTGTTCTTCCATCTTTTAGATAAGGCATATCCTCGACCGGAGCTATTTTGCTAATAACACCTTTATTACCATGTCTTCCAGCCATTTTATCTCCTGGCTGAAGTTTTCTTTTAACTGCAACAAAAACCTTAACCATTTTCATAACTCCAGGAAGAAGCTCATCTCCTCTTTGAACTTTATCTACCTTATTATCAAATCTGGATTGAATAACTGATCTAGCTACATCATATTGTTTTTTTAATGAAGTAACTTCATTTTGAGACTTTTCATTTTGCAAGTTAAATTTCCAAAGACTATCTAATTTTATTTCTTTTAATTCATCTTTAGTAAATAACTCAAGTTTGTTTACATCATTTGGAACATCTGAAATATTTTTACCTTCTATTAATCTAACTAGCCTCTCTCTAATATTTCGATTTAATATTCCTAATTCAGCCTCCCTATCATTTGCAAGTTTTTCTATTTCATCTCTTTCAATAGACAATGCCCTATCATCTTTTTCTATTCCATACCGATTAAAAACTCTTACATCAACAATCGTACCACTTGAACCAGGAGGAAGTCTTAATGAAGTATCTTTTACATCTGTTGCTTTTTCACCAAATATTGCTCTCAATAATTTTTCCTCAGGAGTAACAGGGCTTTCTCCTTTTGGAGTGACTTTGCCAACTAAAATATCTCCTGGATTAACATCTGCACCAACGTAAACAATTCCAGCCTCGTCTAAATTTCTAAGCATTTCATCGCCAGCATTAGGAATATCTCTTGTAATTTCTTCAGTTCCAAGTTTGGTATCCCTTGACATCACTTCAAATTCTTCAATATGTATTGAAGTGAACCTATCTTCTTGAACAATTTTTTCTGAAATTAAAATAGAATCTTCAAAATTATATCCACGCCATGGCATAAATGCGACAACAACATTTCTACCTAGTCCTAATTCTCCAAAATGAGTCGATGGTCCATCAGCTATGATATCACCTTTTGAAACCTTATCTCCCACTTTGACTAAAGGCCTTTGGTTTATGCAGGTGCTTTGATTAGATCTTTGAAACTTTTGTAGAGTATAAATATCTACCCCAGACTCAGTAGTGTTTATGTTTTCAGTGACTCTTACTACAATTCTTTTCCCATCAATCTTATCTACTATTCCATCTCTATTTGCAACTATAGTAACACCTGAATCAACTGCTACAGTTTTCTCCACACCTGTTCCTACTAGTGGTGACTCTGCTTGAATAAGTGGGACTGCTTGTCTCATCATATTAGATCCCATTAAGGCCCTATTCGCATCATCATTTTCTAAAAAGGGAATCAAAGAGGCAGCGCAAGAAACAACCTGTTTTGGAGAAACATCCATATATTCAATTTCCTCAGCAGTTGTCATTACAAAATCGCCATTTTTTCTACAAGAAACCAGTTTTGTTGCGAAGCAACCTTTGTCATCTAGTTCACTATTTGCCTGTGCAATAGTAAAATTGGCCTCCTCCATAGCTGGAAGATACTCTACTTCATTAGAAACTTTACCATTTAGCACCTTTCTATAAGGACTTTCAATGAAGCCATATTTATTAACTCTTGCATGAGAAGCAAGACTATTAATAAGTCCAATATTTGGTCCTTCAGGCGTTTCAATTGGGCAAATTCTTCCATAATGTGTTGGATGTACATCTCGAACTTCAAATCCAGCCCTTTCTCTGCTTAATCCACCAGGGCCGAGTGCAGACAATCTTCTCTTATGAGTAATCTCTGCTAAAGGATTTGTTTGGTCCATAAATTGTGATAGTTGAGAAGTTCCAAAAAACTCCTTCAATGAAGCAACTAAAGGCTTAGCATTAATTATATCTTGAGGAGTAGCAGCATCAACTTCTAATGAATTCATCCTCTCTTTAATAGATCTTTCCATTCGAACAAGACCCATTCTAAATTGGTTTTCTACGAGTTCACCAACCGACCTTACTCTTCTGTTTGCTAAATGATCGATATCATCAACTTCACCTTTTCCAGTCCTTAAATCAGTTACAGTTTTAATTACAGAAATAACGTCTTCACTTCTAAGAACAGTTGTTGTATCTGGGCAGTCTAAGTCTAGCCTATAGTTCATCTTTACACGCCCTACATCTGATAGGTCATATTTTTCAGATTTAAAAAATAAAGAATTGAAAACTTCAAATGCTGTTTCTAGATTAGGGGGTTCTCCAGGCCTTAAGACTTTATATAGTTCAACAACTGCTTCTTCAGGTGATAGATTCTTATCTATTTTTAATGTGTCTCTAATAAAAGAACCAACATTAATGCCGTCTATAGCTAAACATGGTATTTTAGTTAACTTTAAATCTTTTAATCTTTCAATTATTTCAAGAGTTATTTCGTCAGAAGCCTCAACATAAATTTCCCCTGTTTTATCATTTATAATATCATCAGCTACAAATTTTCCTATCAGATCATCATCATCAACTAGAATGTTTTTTAGGCCATCGTTAAATAATTTATTGGCAATTGCAGGATTAATTTTTGTGCCCTGCTTAATTGCAACCTTATTATTGGAAGCATTAATAAGATTTTTTTGTAATTTTCCTGTTTTAATATTTTTTGGATTAAATGGTATCTTCCATTTTTTTTCTTTTTGAACATAAGTGTAAGTTTCATTGTCATAGAACAATCCAAGAATTGACTCTCTATCTATACCCATAGCCATTAAGAAAGTTGTAACAGGTATCTTTTTCTTTCTATCAATTCTACAATGAAGTATATCTTTGTGATCAAACTCTATGTCCAGCCAAGAACCTCTATAAGGTATGACTCTAGCACCAAATAACAATTTTCCGCTAGAATGGGTTTTTCCATTATCATGATCAAAGAAAACTCCTGGGCTTCTATGCATTTGACTTACAACTACTCTTTCGGTTCCATTAGTAATAAAAGTACCTTTTTGGGTCATAAGAGGTAAATCACATAAATAAATCTCTTGCTCTTTAATATCTTTAACTGTTCTTGATTCTGTTTCTTCATCAATATCAAAAACAATTAATCTAAGTTTAACATTTAAAGGGGCTGCGTAAGTCTTATCTCTTTGTCTACATTCATCTACATCGAATTTTGGCTGTTGAAAGTCATATGACATGTATTCAATTCTTGCAGAACCTGAAAAATCCTCTAGGGGAAAAACACTTTTAAAAACTTTTTCAAGACCTTTTTCTGGCCTATTAGCTGAATCATAGTTCTCTAATAAAAATTGGTCATAGGAATTCTTCTGAATTTCTATTAGATTTGGAAAAGTAGATACTTCTTTTAATTTTCCAAAATTTTTACGAACTCTCTTGCGCTCTGTAAAAGATAACGTATTAACCATTAATGTAAACTCACCCAATAATAGTTTGCATTGCAAACTACTCTAAAATTAAAACTAATATTTGTTACTTAAGTTCGACTGTTGCACCGGCAGCTTCAAGTTTCTCCTTGAAACCATTAGCATCGTCTTTAGAAACTCCTGTCTTCAATTCTTTTGGAGCTCCTTCAACAAGATCTTTTGCTTCTTTTAATCCAAGTCCAGTAATTGTTCTTACTTCTTTAATAACATTAATCTTCTTATCGCCAGCTGCAG
>MDTG01258229.1_pt1 | contig 12836 bp, 13 predicted proteins | sample 811421 | NCBI WGS metagenome assembly MDTG01 (sample SAMN05326645, study PRJNA326480) | marine metagenome | isolation source: seawater | place: Pacific Ocean: South East | collected 2011 | reverse complement strand
CCGGGAGGGCGGGAGAGTTCCGGAGGGAGGAGGCCGGGGGGTCCAGCCCCTGCAAAATCGAGGATTTCCGCTTGCCAGCTAGGGCAACTCTGCTAAACAGCTCGCCCCCTTCGCGCCCGGGACAACAGGTGCGGCACAACGCCTTCTGACTACATGGCACGTATTTTTGGTATCGAGATCCCCAACGAGAAACGCATCGAAGCGTCTCTCCGCTTCATTTATGGAATCGGGCACACCACGGCCCTCAAGATTCTGGAGCAGGCCGGGGTAGATGGGAACCTGCGAACCGGGGAGCTCTCCGAAGAACAGCTCGTAAAGATCGCCCAGGTCATTCAAAGCCAGGGAGTCGTAATCGAAGGTGACCTTCGCAGGGAGATTCAGGCTTCCTTGAAGCGACTGTCCTCAATTAATTGCTACCGCGGTCAGCGCCACAAGCGAGGATTGCCTGTCCGGGGGCAGCGGACCCGCACAAACGCCCGGACCAGAAAGGGCCGGAAAAAGACGGTTGGAGCGAAGAAGTCCGCCTAAGATGATTTTTCAGAGAAGACTTTCCATCACATATGTCTGAGGAAGAAAATAATACGCCAGAAGCACCAGGGGAGGCTGATGCGGGAGAAAAGCCCGTAGCGGAAGTGGAGGCAAGTGCGCCCGGCGAGGAAGCGCCTGCCGCTGCTCCTGGAGAGAAAGAGGAAGCGCCTGCCGCTCAGAAGCAGGAAGAAGCCGGAGCGGATGCAGAGAATCCAATTGCGGAAGGTGAAGACTCTCCGGAGTCCAAGAGTGGTGAAGCTGGCGAGGGACAGAAAAAGGAAGAGAAGAAGGATATCTTTGCCGAGATCATGGGCGAAGAGGGAGGGGACGCTGTCAAGATCCACAAGGCAAAGGGCAGCAAAAACATCGCCAAGGGAATCATTCATATCGCTGCGACCTTCAACAACACGATGGTAACCATCACTGACGAGCGCGGAAATACCATCGGGTGGTCGAGCGCAGGTAAGATGGGCTTCAAGGGATCCCGCAAGAGTACCGCCTATGCGGCTCAGGTCGTGTCACAGGATGCCTGCCGCCAGGCAATGGGGCACGGCCTCAAGGAGGCGGAAGTCCGGGTTAAAGGCCCGGGGGCTGGTCGCGAGTCCGCGGTGCGAGCAGTTCAGGCCATCGGCATTGACGTCAGCAACATCAAGGACGTCACACCCATTCCTCACAACGGCTGTCGGCCTAAGAAGGCTCGCCGGGTTTAAGTCGTCATCAAGAACGAAACAGAATTCTCTTTTCCACATGGCACGTTATACTGGACCCAAGGACCGAATCAGCCGCCGATTTCTGGTACCGCTGTTTGGATCCTCCCGCGCACTCGAGCGCCGCAACTATCCTCCCGGGCAGCATGGTTTGCGCGCCGGTCGTCGCAAGAAATCTGATTACGCCATCGCCCTGGGCGAGAAGCAGAAGCTCAAGTTTCAGTACGGAGTCCTGGAAAAGCAGTTCCGCCGGTGCTTCCACGAAGCTGCCCGTCGGCGCGGGGTTACTGGAGATATCATGCTCCAGCTGCTCGAGACGCGCCTGGACAATGTCTGCTTCCGCCTCGGTTTCGGCAATACGCGGCAGGCGGCCCGGCAACTGGTAGGTCATGGCCACGTGCTCGTGAACGGGCGCAAGCTTGATGTGCCGAGTTACCATTGCAAGCCGGGGGACAAGATCAAGATTGGGTCGCGACCCTCCTCACAGCAGCTGGGACTTCGGATGATGGATCTCACTCAGGCCATTCCTCTGAAGGAGTGGTTGACCCTCGATCGTGAGACTATGGAGGGCGTCGTCGCGCGCCTCCCCGAAAACGAGGACATCGATCCGTTGGTCAACGTGCAGCTCATCGTCGAACTTTACTCCCGTTAACGAACGAAGAAGTTGGCAATGCCACAGCGAATCAGGGGCCTCGCGATCAAGCGGGGCTTTTTTTTTCATGATTGATGATGTCGTTGAAACCACCAGTTACGTGGTCATCTTCATCTTGGGCATGACTGACCGGATCCAGACCGGTATTCCGGGGAAGCGGCGCAGGGGTTCAACTTGAAATCTGCAGTGTGAAACTTGAAAATCGAATTAAAGATGGCTGACGAAAAAGAGCGCAAGACTCTCGACGAACGGAATCAGATGAGTGACCTGGAGCGCCTCCGGCATTCTTGCGCGCATGTAATGGCTACCGCGATTGCCAAGCTCTGGCCCGACGCCCAGTTCGCGGCTGGACCACCAGTGGAGGGAGGATTCTACTATGATGTCGACCTTGAGCATCGAATTTCACCGGACGACTTTCCGGCCATAGAGGCCGAGATGAAGAAGGTCGTGAAGGAGAATCAGGTCTTTGAGCGCGTGGTAGTGAGCCGGGAGAAGGCTTTGGAGATGGCTCAGAAGGGCCGGTTAGCGGCCCTCGGGGACCGGGACAGGCCTTCCACTTTCAAGGTGGACCTGCTTGCCGAGATCCCGGACGGAGAAGAGATCTCGATCTTCAAGAACGGTGATTTCTGGGATCTGTGTGCGGGACCACATGTGGGCCGGACCGGAAACTGCAAGGCCTATAAACTGATGAGCGTGGCGAGTGCATTCTATAAGGGTGACAAGGACAATCCGCAGCTGCAGCGAATCTACGGGACATGCTTCAAGAACAGGACCTTGCTCAATGAACATCTTGAGCGGCTGGAGGAAGCGAAAAAGCGGGATCACCGCCGTCTCGGCCGGGAGCTCGGGCTTTTTCATTTCGACGAGATGGTAGGACAGGGCTTGCCCCTTTGGAAACCGAAGGGAGCGCTCATTCGTCGCCAGTTGCAGGACTTCATCGCGGCAGAGCTCGACAAGCAGGGCTACCACCAGGTCTTTACGCCGCACATCGGAAAGCTCGACCTTTATCGGACAAGCGGGCACTTCCCTTATTATGAGGAGAGTCAGTATCCGCCCTTTGCCGAGCGAGATGCGCTGGTCCGGCTTTCGGACGACCAGAGTAGCTGCGGTGATCTTATGAATGCCCTGCGGACGGGAGAGGTCGAAGGCTTCATGCTGAAACCGATGAACTGCCCTCACCACATTCGGATCTTTGCCAGCGACCATCACAGTTACCGTGACCTTCCAGTAAGACTGGCCGAGTTTGGAACGGTTTACCGTTGGGAGCAGAGCGGGGAGCTGGGTGGCATCACGCGCACACGCAGTTTCACGCAGGATGATGCGCACCTCTTCTGCACGCCGGAGCAGCTGGGCCCCGAGATCGAGGGATGCCTCGGTCTGGTCAAGACCGTCTTCAGTGCCCTTGGAATGTCGGACTATACGGTGAGACTCTCGTTGCGGGATCCAGACTCCAGTAAATATGTCGGCGATCCCACCAACTGGGACAAGGCGGAGGAAGCATTGCGTGCAGCCGTGCAGACCCTTGGGGTCGACTACACTGAAGAGCCCGGGGAGGCCGCTTTCTATGGTCCGAAGATCGACTTCGTGGTGAAGGATGTGATTGGGCGTGAGTGGCAGCTTGGCACAGTCCAAGTAGACTATAACCTCCCGGAGCGCTTCGACCTGAGCTATGTAGGTCCAGACAACAAGCCCCACCGCCCAGTCATGATCCACCGGGCTCCCTTTGGTTCGCTGGAACGTTTTGTCGGACTTCTGATCGAGCATTTCGAGGGAAAGTTCCCGGTTTGGCTCGCGCCGGAACAGGTCCGCGTGCTTCCGATCTCCGAGAAGCATAACGCTTACTCCGAGGAGGTGGTGCAGGCTCTTGCCGGGGCAGGGGTGCGTGTTTCGGCGGACCTCGCGGGAGATAAGATTGGAGCCAAGATTCGCCTTGCGAGGCTGGAGCGGGTGCCCTATATGCTGGTGGCAGGCGCACGTGAGGAAGAGTCACAAGCAGTAAGCGTTCGCCACCGGGATCGTGATGATCTCGGGACCATGACTCTCAATGATTTTGTCAGCCAAGTATCCGAAGAGATTCGAAGCCGCTCCCTGTGAGCAAGGCTGAGACGTGTTGCTTCCCATGATGCGACGACTCATCGAATCTGTCCCTGGCGTGACGCCCGGAGCGCAGCTGCGTCTCCACATGCGGACTTGCTCCGCACCATCAACACTACCGGAGAGACACCATCGCTAAGAAAAAGAAGAAGAGATTTCGTCCGCGCCGTGACATGACGCGGGTTAATGAAAGGATCAGGGCTCCCCGCGTGAGGGTCCTGTCCGGGAAGGGTGAACAACTCGGGGTTATGGATACCCGGGAGGCCGTTCAAAGGGCGAAGGCTATTGGTCTAGATCTGGTGGAAGTTGCTTCCAAGGCAGATCCCCCGGTGTGCCGCGTCGTCGATTATGGGAAATGGAAATACGAGCAGTCAAAGCGTAAGAAGACGAGTAAGAGCAAGTCCATTACCCGCCTTAAAGAGATCAAGTTCCGGGTGCGAACCGAGACACATGATTATAACATCAAGCTGGGGAGGATAGAGACCTTTCTTGACGAGGGGCACAAGGTGCGCGTCCAGCTGCAGTTCCGTGGGCGGGAAAATGCCCACCGGGAGCTCGGCTTCGAAAAGATGCAGCGCATTAAGGGTGATCTAAAGACCATGGCACACGTAGACCAGGAGCCCAAGCTGGTAGGGCGAAACGTCGTGATGGTTCTTTCTCCGCTGCCGGAAGGGCAGCGTGAGCGCAAGTTCAAGCTGAGTCATGGTGACTTGATCGAGGAAGATGACTTTGAGGAAGATGAAGATCTGGAGGACTTTGGCGAAGATGATGGGACGGATGATGGAGAGGATGTGGGGGAGACCAGAAGCGAGGAAGAGGAACACTAGTTCGAGATCCTCCGCCTCCCCTCCATGTCTGACTGGCTTGTTCTCTTTGATATCGATGGGACCTTGTTGGATACGCGTGGTGCGGGCCTGAAGGCAATCAGAAGTGCGGTGGCTGATCTCTACGGGGCACAGGCCAGTGTCCCTCGGCTGGAACTGGGCGGGGCAACTGATGCAGGACTTGTCCGGGAGATTCTAACCGCCTGCGGGACTGAGCCAGATGACGGGAAGATCGCGGATTTTTATAAGACCTACGTCGCCCATCTCGCGGAGCTTCTTCGCGCCGGTGATTTTACGGGGGAAATTCTGCCCGGGGTCCGAGAGCTTCTAGATGCTTTCCGGCAGTCAGGTGCGATTTTGGGCCTGCTGACTGGCAATCTGGAGGAGGGGGCGATGCTCAAGCTGGAGCGCTTTGAATTAGAAGAATATTTTACTTTTGGAGCCTACGGTCATGAGCGAATCGAACGCACGGAGCTGGGTCCGATAGCGCTAGCCCGCGCTCAGAAAGTGCACGGGCGCTCCTTTCACGCCCTGGAGACGGTGATCATCGGGGACACGCCCCGGGACGTGGCCTGTGGCCGGGCCCTTGGGGCATGGACAATTGCGGTGGCCACTGGGAGCTCTTCGGTCGAGGAGCTGTCTGCCTGCGAACCCTCACTCCTGTTAGACACCCTGGAGGGGCCTGGTCAAATCCTGAGTGAGATGGATAACTGGTCGCGCAAGGTAATTGGTGGCGAGGACGAAAGTGGTCATCCTTGTTGAAAATATCCGGGGAATCAATGTCGCGGCCGTTTCGCAGCTTCTTTTTCGGTTCATGGCCACTTGTGGCAGAGTGTCGACGTTTGCGGACGGTTAGACCGGAGGGCATGGACAGGCTCTGGGAGATGGGCTGGCGGAACTTTGGAGCCGATTTTTTCAGGGCGAGTCTGATGAGCGATGGGGCGGGTTTCAAGCGACAGATGGCTCTGCGGGTGAACGTTGCTGATTTCAAGAAATCAAGGAGTCAGCGACGCACTTTCCGGAGAAATTCGAACCTGGACCTGAGCTTTGGGGAAGCGGATCCGGGAAAGGAAGAAAATCATCTTTTTGAGGTCCACAAGGTTCGTTTTTCAAGCAACGTTCCAGAAGACTTAGAAGAGTTTCTGGGGCCCAATCCAAATGGTCAGCCCTGCCGGTGCCTGCAGTTGAGTGTACGCCTGGCAGGGCGTCTCATTGCTGCCAGTTTCCTGGCCCTGGGCCAGAATGCCTGCTCCAGCATCTATGCCGTTTTCGATCCCGACTTCTCTCGACGCCGGCTCGGAGTATTTACCATGCTGGCGGAGCTGGAATTTGCCAGAAAGCATGGATTCCAGTATTACTACAGTGGTTATGCGACCGTGGAATCGAGCTGTTACGATTATAAGAAGGCATTTTCAGCACTCTACTACTTTGACTGGGAAGCGAGCTGGCTTCCGGTGGAGGAACTCAGTTTACAAGAAGGCTCTACCGGGTGACAGGATCCAGTGAGTTGCAATCTGGAAGGAAGCATCTAGCCTGCCCGCCTGCAATGAGCACGCTTGAGCGACGGAAGCTTCTCCGCGGATCGGCCCTGACCGGCGCTTCCCTCGTTATCCCAAAGGGCCTGCAAGCCGCGAGGTCCGCTAGGTCGGTGAGGACGGTCTCGCTCTTTCACACCACGGATTTGCATGGGCACATCCGGCCCACGCAGACGTATCAGGGGGTAGCTGGGGTAGGGGGCCTTGCGCGGTGTGCTTCGCAAATCCGGCAATGGCGGAAATCCTGCGCCCATTCCCTTCTCCTAGACGTAGGTGATGTCTATCAGGGCACGGCAGTCGGGTGGATGACGCGAGGACGACTCATGATCGATCTGTTCAACAAGCTGGGCTACGATGCCTGGGTTCTTGGCAACCATGAATTCGACTGGGGACCGGAGGTCGTCCTAGATGCGGTGACCCGTTCTACCATGCCCGTGCTGACGGGTAATCTAACCCTCGAGGGCCGGCCTGCCGGGACCCTCGAGGACGTTTCTCACCCGCTGGCCCGGATCGTTCCCCATCTCGTGAAAACAGTTGGGGGATTTCGTATCGGGCTGGTCGGCCTGACCACGCCGGGTCTTCCCTACTGGCTCCGGCCGGAAATGCTGAATGGTTACGAGGCTACCGACCCGGTTACAACCCTGAGGTCCAGCCTTCGCTATCTTCGGCAGGAAGTGAAGGTGGACGCTGTGGTCGTATGCGGACACATGGGTTTGAAGGAAGAGGATGATTTCGCGAATCGGGTTAGGGCTCTGCTGGGGGAGGAAGGACCGGATGTCTACCTGGCCGGGCACACTCACCGTGACGAGGCCAGCCGGATCGTGAACAAGACACTCTATACCCAGGCAGACTACTTCGGGATTCACTGCGGGCGAGTAGACCTGACCTTTGACGTGGAGAGTCGGAGCCTTGTCGAGAAAAGGGCGTATACCATTCTGATGGACGATCGGGTCGCGGAGGACCCCCTCGTGCTTGAGGTGGCAGGGAAGGACCTTGAGGACGCACAGGGATACCTCGCGGGGGAGATGGGTTCATTAGCAGAAGAGTTGTCTCCGAGGCAGCTTCGTCCAGGTGAACCCAGTTCCTTGCAGAGCCTGATTGCGGTGTCGGCTTTGCATGTCGCGACCAAGAATGGACTGCAAGTGGATGGAGTCTTCCATGGGACGTTCGGCAGTGGGAACTTATCGCCCGGGAGCAAGAGTATCGCCGACGCGTGGAAGATTATCCCATATGACAACCAGCTGCTGGTGTTGTATCTCACCCGGGAAGAGTTGGTCGCAATTCTTAACGAGTCATTGCAGGGGAGCTCGGATCGGGCTCTCTTCGGGTTCGAGGTGGAGTTGGTCGATAACGAGGCGCCCAAGGGAGAAACCGGCAAAGGGCGGTTCGTGCGGAGCCTGCGATGCTTGCGCAGTCCACTATCGCGGCCGGCAGGCTATCGCTACGGTGTAATTTTTAATTCCTACGACGCACAGTCTGGCGGCAAGCGCTTGATGCGGTTGCGTGCCCTGGCCCAGCAACCCCAGTGCAAGGCAGAAATCTTGCCGCCTAGTAGTCGACAGGCTCTGATAGATTTTTTTGCCGATTGTGGAACGGTGACCAAGGAACACCTGCAGCCCGGATCGGTTTCTCCACGGGCGCAGGATTGATGGCAAGAGGGCGCGGAGTTGTCAAAGGGCGGAAGCGGCCGCGTGGAGTAGCTGCTCGGTAGTTTCCCAGTCGATGCATTGGTCGGTAATGGACTGGCCGTAGGTCAGGTCGGAGAGGGGCCGGGGGAAGGATTGACTGCCGGCCACGAGGTTGCTTTCCAGCATGGCGGCTACAATCCCGTGGTTGCCGCTCGCACGCTGCTGCACGATCTCCTCAAAGACCCCCGGCATACGCTCCTGCCTCTTTCCACAGTTAGCGTGGGAGGCATCGATCATCACCACTGGAGGAAATCCGGCGCTGTCAACCTGCTCCAGCGCACTCTGGACGCTCTGCTCGTCATGGTTCGGACCGTTTTCCCCACCCCGCAGGATCACATGGCAATCTGGGTTTCCTGAAGTGGATACTGCCGAGGCGACACCCTGTTCCGAGACACCCAGAAAGGTCTGGGACCTGGTGGCGGCACCGATGGCATTGATAGCGGCCTTCAGGTCTCCACTGATGGTGTTCTTGAAACCGATGGGCATGGAAAGACCGGAGGCCATCTGGCGATGGGTCTGACTTTCACTTGTGCGCGCTCCGATCGCAGACCAGCTGATCAGGTCGGCAATATACTGGGGGGTGATGGGGTCGAGGAACTCGGTCGCAGTAGGGATCCGGAGACCAATCACCTCGCGGAGAAATTTCCGGGCTACCATTAGGCCACGTGGAATATTGTCCGTCCCATCCAGTTCGGGATCCATGATCAGGCCCTTCCAGCCTACCGTGGTGCGAGGCTTCTCAAAATAGACCCGCATTACGAGGTAAATCTTGTCCTCAAGCTCGGCGGCGAGGTCCTTGAAGCGCCGGGCGTATTCCAGTCCTGCTTTGGTATCGTGAATGGAGCACGGTCCGGCAATGACCAGGAAACGCTTATCACGCCTGTTGAGGATGGCGCGGATGGTGTCACGGCTCTCGGCCACGAATGCAGCTTCCTCATCGCTACGCTTGATCTCAGACAGGACAAAGGCGGGTGCGGGAAGAGGCACATTCTGGACAACATGAAGATCGGTAACCTGGGGCGAAGTATTCATGGGACAGGTTCTGACATAGTAGATCAAAATGGAATACAAACAGGACTCCACGAAGAACCAGTCATGCCGGGGTTTTAGGTTTTAGAAAAAAATTACGGGAGATCGAATGCTGAGAGGGTCCCCTTGGTATTACCGGACGGATCCGTGGGCGAGATTATAAATGAGGGAAGACTTACTTGTGTCCGGGGATTCGATCGTGGGCCATGAATCCTGACCTGCTCTCTCCCGGGAAGGCTCAGGGCAAGCAGGCCTTATCGCGAAGCTTCCTAGCCCGGAAATACCCGAAAATGCATTCCTGGTGTTCCGTCCCGGGGAGCAGCTGGCCTGCCTGCCCGGGGCGGTTCCGCGGTCCGGGGCTCCGAGGTCCCTCCTTCCGGGATTAGATCCAATTAAGAACAAATGGTTCCGCTCCGCCCTGGGGGGGGATTGCCCCTCGGTGCCGTTTTTCCCCGGTTACCAATACACGGCTTTGACCGGTAAGAGTCACCGGGGGCATTGGAGCCGGAGATATTTCGCTTTTTTGGCTGGGTGTGCCCAGTAGGCTTTGCCACATGCCAAGCAGGTCGGAAACGCTCTTGAAGAGGTTTACGGAAGCGCATGGACCTTCCGGATTTGAGGAAGAGGTGCGGGAAGTATTCACCGACGAGCTTGAAGGAGCAGGGACCTTTTCTACCGACCGGACCGGATCAGTCCTATGCGATCTTGGGGGAAGAGGTCCGCGGGTCATGTTGGAGGCTCATATGGATGAAGTGGGATTCCGGGTGCAATCGATCAGCTCCCACGGGTTTCTTCAAATCATTGCGGTGGGAGGATGGTGGTCCCATGTCGTCCTCGCGAAGCAGCTGTTAATCAAAACGCGGGAAGGAAAAAAGATCCTGGGCGTGGTAGGCTCGATGCCTCCCCACTTCCTGCCCGAGGCGGAGCGGCGCAAGGTCATGTCCCTGGAAAAGATGTTCGTTGATATCGGGGCGACTTCCCGGGAGGAAGTGGCAGAGATGGGAATACGGGTTGGGGATCCGGTGGCTCCCAGGACATCCTTTGAGCCCATGGGAAGAGAGGGGCGCTTCATCGCGAAGGCTTTTGATAACCGGGTGGGAATGGCTGCGCTGGTAGAGGCGGGGCTGGAGCTGGCTGACATCGAACGCAACAACCGTCTTCTTCTGGCTGCCAGTGTTCAGGAAGAACTTGGGTTGCGCGGGGTGCAAACGCTCAGTCGCCATGCCAGGCCGGACGTCGCGATTGTGCTGGAGGGAACTCCTGCGGATGACACACCCGGTTTTAATCCCGACGAAGCACAGGGCCGCGTAGGTAAGGGCGTGCAGATCCGGATGCATGATCCAAGCGCCATCATGAATCCCCGGTTAACTGACCTCGCGATCGAGACTGCGGAAAAACATAGGATTCCGCATCAGCTTGCCGTGCGCCGGGGAGGTGGGACGGATGCGGGACGTCTCCATCTTTCCGGGGAAGGGGTGCCCTGTGTGGTCCTGGGTGTTCCGTCCCGCTATATCCATTCCCATAACTGCATCATCGACTTGTTCGACTATAAGGCGATGGTTGACCTCGGGGTGGCCCTGATAAAGCAGCTGACCAGCCGCCGGGTGGAAGAGTTGACGGAGTTTCTTTAGATAGGGGCCGGGGGGAGAATTCATAATTAGTGCTGGCAACCGGCCGCCGGTGGGGTCTATCACCGGACCTGTGCTAGGCGTCTGGGTTCACAATCTCGATCCGGTGATTTTCGAGATCACGGACAAGTTTGCCCTGCGCTGGTATGGGCTAGCTTATCTGATGGCTTTTCTGGTGGGCTATCTTGGCTTGCGTAGCCTCGCACGGAGAGATCTCTGGGTAGTTGCTCCGGTGCGGGTCGGCGACTTCATCGCCTATGCGGCGATTTTTGGTGTCTTCCTCGGTGGGCGGCTGGGATACGTGCTATTCTATATGATTCCGGAAAACGGGCCTGGCTACGTTGTGAAAAACCCGGATGTCATCTATGCGGTCTGGAAAGGAGGAATGTCCAGTCACGGGGGAATCCTTGGACTGATCATCTTTACCTATATCTACTCTCGCCGGATGGGGTGCTCGTGGACGGGGGTAGGCGATGGGCTGGTGATCGTCTCTCCACTCGGGATCATGTTTGGGCGTCTTGCCAACTTCATCAATGGAGAGCTCTACGGCCGTGTCACTAACGGAGCCATGGGAATGAGGTTTCCCAAGGCGCTGGCGGAGAAGGGAAACGAAGAGGTTTTTGAGCGAGCAATGAAAGAGGCCGTGCAGGCCGCTCCGGAGCGCTTGGAATCCATGTGGGGAAGCTATTGGGTCAACCCCTCGGCAGCCAAGGGACCACTGCTGGAAGAGGCGATCGCTGTCAGCCGGGATAATCCGGCCGTCCTTGAAGTGTTCCAAAGATATGTAGAGACACGGCATCCGTCCCAGCTTTATCAGGCCCTGCTGGAAGGCTTCGCCCTTTTTGTGGTCTTGATTGTCCTGCGTCTGAAGTTTCGTCAGCTGGGACACGGGGTCATTACGGGAGCTTTCTTCATTCTCTACGCCACCTTTCGGATTGTCGCGGAGCAGTTCCGGGAGCCCGACTCCGCCTGGGTGATCGATGGAATCCTGACCAAGGGACAATTTTACTCGATTTTCATGTATGTGATCGGGGCAGCCTTCCTGGTGGCGGGCCTGAGGAGGAAGAACGGTTCACTCCTTGACGCCCCGGTGCGGAAGGATGCTCCCGAGAGGTCGTAGAAAGCCTAGAGGGAAGGGCTGGGCCGCCCGAGAGGGACTTCCTGCTACCTTGGAATCCTCAGGGTCTGACCGATGCGAATAATGGTCCCGGAAATACCATTGGCACGCTGAATAGCGCCCACCGAGCTGTTATAGCGGCGTGAAAGCGAGTACAGAGTGTCACCCTTTACCACGACATGGCGTGCAGCAGGCTCGGGAACGGTGGGCTGCGGAGAGACCTGCACTGCAGGTGGCGAGACAGGTCGAGGCTGCGGGCGTGCGACGGGGGGCAGAGTGGGTAAGGGTCTTGGGGGCGTGGTAGGTTTTTTCCGGCGAGTAATCAGGGGTGGCCGCTCAGCTGAGGTCGCTGTCTGCGTGACTCTGGCGGGTTTTCCAGCCAGGGTGGGTGAGCTTGCCCCGGGTGAGGCCCAGGCGTGCTTACGGGCCGGCTTGTCGGCCCAGGCTTCCACGTAGTTTCCGTTGCGATCGAAAGGGCCATAGCCGGGGTTATGGGAAGCAGTAGCTGAGATTCTTCCACCACCACCACCACAGCTGGAAAGCAATGCCGGGCAAAGAGCGGCCAAGAGGACCGTAGCCGCACGAAATGACAGGGAGGGAAGCATCAGGATCAGGGCCGGGCTACCCGTTCATGTGCGGGAATGGCGACCCTCGAGGCTTTTGTGGCCGCCCGTGGTGATGGTGTCGTCTATCGAGCAGGATAAGCTGCCTGTAATACTTTGCCTGATGGAGTTCAGAACGCCCCAGGCTTCCTTGGCGCGTCTTTCCGCGTCAAGGCCGATCCTATGTGCAAGTCGCTCACGAGGCTTTGCCATAACGACCTTTTATCGAGATCGCGGCCGGGCATCAAGTGGATTGGCGCGATGGGACGCACAGGGCTTCCGGAAATGGGCAACCACCTCTAAACACCCCGGATACATGAGAACTTTTTTTCGAGGCCGCACGGATTCGAGACACGGACCTGCAGCCCTTCTCCAGAATCCGCCCGCAGCGAGCGGGGAGCGGGGAGCGGGGAGCGGGGAGCGGGGAGCGGG
>MDTG01244667.1_pt1 | contig 12836 bp, 8 predicted proteins | sample 811421 | NCBI WGS metagenome assembly MDTG01 (sample SAMN05326645, study PRJNA326480) | marine metagenome | isolation source: seawater | place: Pacific Ocean: South East | collected 2011 | reverse complement strand
GGATTCGGAGGTGATCGTGACCATCGAATGATCATGGTCCCCCCGTTTGCCGAGTGGGAAGAGGCGGCTGATGTCGAACTCCTCGGTCGTGACCGCTTCCAAGGATCGAACGCTTCCCCAGGCAGGCCCGCGAGATGCAGACTCTGCCGATCCTTGGCGAACTCGATCCGACGCCAAGCCTTCCGGGTCATAGAATGACTTCATGGCACCGTCTGAACCAGGCCCTGTGGTGGGCATCGATCTAGGCACCACGAACTCCCTGATTGCGATCGCGGATGAATCGGGACCGCGGATCCTTGCGAGAGAGGGAACGGATGATCTGGTTCCCTCCGTCGTGCGCTATGCCGGAGAGCGCGTCGAAGCGGTCGGAGCCGCAGCGGCCGATGGCCTTCGCGAGCATCCTGAGCGGACGGTGTACAGCTTCAAGAGGTACATGGGTCGCGCCCTCTCGGATCGTGAAATGGAGGCGGATACCGCTTCCTATCGGGTCGTCGAAGGAGACCGAGGCCTTGCCGTGGTCGAAGTCGATGGTCGAAAACGGACGCCCCAGGAAATCTCAGGAGATCTTCTCAGGCACCTTCGTCGGGAGGCATCAGAGATTCTCGGCTCCGAAGTACGGCGTGCCGTGATCACGGTTCCTGCCTACTTCGACGACGCCCAGCGACAAGCGACCCGTGATGCGGGCAGGCTTGCCGGTCTCGAGGTCCTACGAATCCTGAACGAGCCGACTGCCGCGGCCCTGGCATACGGCATCGGTGAAGGTCAGTCTGCCGAGACGATCGTGGTCTACGACCTGGGGGGAGGCACCTTCGACGTGACGGTTCTCGAAGTGATGCCTTCGGAGGCGGAAGACGAAGAATCCATCTTCAGGGTTCTTTCGACCGCAGGAGATTCCCGCCTGGGTGGCGATGACTTCGATCGGGTCCTTGTGCGGCCACTCGATGAGGAGCTTCGGGGCTCCGATCTGTCCGGGCATGACCTGGCTCATCGAAGGGCTCTGCTGCGGGTGGTGGGAGAACGGGCGAAGATCGCCCTGGGCGAGTCGGAGGCGACCCGACTGCTGGTGGACGGGGCGGGGCTGCTTCCCGACGTCGATCAGGTGTTGACCCGCGATGCCTTCGAATCGGAGGCGAGGCCTCTCGTGGATCGGACGATTGCGCTGTGTGCCGCTGCGGTACGCGATGCGGGCATCGAGACCGCGGACATCGATCGGGTGGTGATGGTCGGGGGGTCCACCAGGATGCCGATGGTTCGCACGGCGGTCGAGAAATGGTTCGAACGCCCTGTCTACACCGCACTCGATCCGGATCGGGTGGTGGCACTTGGGGCCGCGGTCCAGGGTGCAATCCTGTCCGGGGCTCGGCGTGACGCCCTTCTCCTCGATGTGGTTCCCCTGGGACTGGGTCTGGAGACTGCGGGAGGCGCGGTCGCGAAGCTCGTGATGAAGAACACGACGGTGCCGGTCCGGGCCACGGAGATGTTCTCCACCAGCGTCGATGGCCAGAAGAACGTGGCCCTGCACGTTCTTCAGGGTGAGCGTGAGATGGCGGAGGACTGCAGGAGTCTCGCGAGATTCGAGTTGCGAGGTCTTCCCCCCATGCCCGCGGGAATCCCACAGATCGAGGTCGAATTCCAAGTCGATGCCAACGGGGTTCTGGGAGTGGAAGCGGTCGAAAGAAGGAGTGGCCGCCGGGCCAGGGTGCAGGTGGTTCCCTCGCACGGCCTCACCCGTGAAGAAGTGGATCGCATCGAAGCGGAATCCTTCGACCACGCCAGGGAGGACATGCTCGTCCACCGGGTCGTCGATCTGGCGGTGAACGCCTCGCTCGACGTGAAGTGGATCGGGGAGGCGCTGGCCAGGGTTCGCGAGGAACTCGATCCCCAGATCATCAGCCGGGTCGAAACCGGCATTGCGAAGGTCGAGGCCTTCATCGAGGCCTCCAGAAGCGACCCGAGATCGATCGACGCGGACGACTTCCATGCTGCGAAGGAGCGGCTCGATCGCGAGAGCGTGCCCGTGCATGAAGCCTCGATCGCTCGAAGTCTCCGAAACTCCCCTCCCGAGGACTCGGGAAGGGGTTCCCGGGCGGAGTCCTGATGATTCCTTCGCTAAGACGTACCATGAGGTCTCGTCGGACCCGGAGCGACACGTGACGGATTTCGATCCCGAAGAGAGCCGCACCACCAGCGCCATGCTGGCCGCCCTCCACGACCCCGAAGAGGTCGCCGCCTGGGAGGTCTTCGATGCGCGGTATCGGCCGGTCCTCGTCGGTTTCGCACGAAACCTGGGATTGACGGTCGAAGAAGCGGCGGACGTTGCGCAGGAGACGATCACCCGCTTCGTGGAGCAGTATCGCGAGGGTCGCTACGACCGGGAACGAGGCCGGCTCGGGGCCTGGCTGGTGGGCATCGCCCGCTATCGGATTCTCGATGTCCGTCGAGCCCAGGGAAGACGGGCTCTGCGCGGGGAGTCCGCGATGGTGGACATGGACGACGAGGCATCCTTGTCTCAGGTGTGGGATGCCGAACGTCGTACCCGCATCATCGGGATCGCGATGGAACGACTTCGATCCGGTGGTCGAACCGATCCGCGTACGATCGAGGCCTTCGAACTCCTGATGGTGCATGGACTGACCGCGTCGGTCGTCGCGGAGCAGCTCGACATGCCCGTCCAATCCGTCTACGTGGCCAAGAGCCGCATCGCCTCGCGGCTCCAGGACCTGGTTCGGGAGGTCGAGGTCGAGTTCGACGAGGAAGGTTGAACGTGGATCCTGACCAGACAGTCCCCTCCGGCGCGTGTCCCGGCCCCGAGATCCTCGAGGCCGTGGCGGCAGGGATGACCGTGGAACCGGAAATATCGAGGCATCTCTCTGGATGTCGCCGGTGTTCATTGAAGCTGGCGGCGCTTCGCGAGGCCAACGATCTCCTGGAAGAGGCGACGACGATCGGCGGGGTCGTCTCCGGGGGGCCGGCCGAGGTTCGTGGATACCAGCTGAAGCGGGAGATCCATCGGGGAGGCCAGGGCGTCGTCTGGCTGGCGGAACAGGAAGGTACCCGCCGTGAGGTCGCGATCAAGATGCTTCTCGCCGGCCGTTTCGCCACCAGTCGGCAACGAAGACGATTCGAACGCGAGATCGAGGTGGTCGCATCTCTGGACCATCCTTCGATCGTGACGGTCTTCGAGAGCGGCGTGACCGGCGACGACCAGATCTACTGCGCGATGGAGTACGTCGAGGGGCTTGCTCTTGATGCCTGGTCACGGGAATCAGGTGCGACGGTCCCCGTCGTGGTCTCGATGATGGAACGGATCGCCGAAGCGGTCGCCACCGCTCATCGTCGCGGGGTCATTCACCGGGACCTCAAACCCGCCAACGTCCTGGTCGATGTCTCGGGTTCGCCGCATGTTCTCGACTTCGGACTGGCCCGACTCGAGAACGAGCGGGATTCGGAGCGAGCCGAACTTCTCGCGACCGAAGCCGGTGAGTTTCTGGGCACATTCATCTATGCCGCCCCGGAGCAGCTCAGCGCGGATCCTTCCTCGGTGGACACCAGGGCGGATGTCTACGCACTGGGTCTCCTGCTATTCGAACTGATCGCGGGGGAACGACCGTTCCCAAGGCCGGAGTCGGTCGCGGACCTGGTGACCATGAGGGTGGAGGCGCATGCTCCCCGGCTTTCCACGCGAGCGAGAGGAGTGGGCCGGGAGCTCGACCTGATCGTGGCCCGGGCCCTGGATCCCGATCCTGAACGTCGTTACGAGACCGCGGGCGACTTCGCCGACGACCTTCGCCGACTCGGAGATGGCCGTCCGGTCCGCGCCCGTGGCGACTCGCTCGGTTATCTCGTCTTGAAATCGATCCAGCGTCACCGGTTGACCGCCGCTTTCATGGCGACGATCGCGGTTCTGGTGGTGGGCTCGACCATCGCCCTGTTCCTGCTCTACACCCAAAGCGAGGGTCGTCGCCGTCAGGCGGAACGGGTCGAATCCGCGATCGTGGGCGCGTTCCGGTACCTGAACCCCCAGGACCTGGGGACGATGGACATGAGCACTCCGGACCTGATCGCCCGCCTGGAGGAGAGCGCTGAAGAGACTCTTGGAAACGAACCCCTGGTGCAGGCGAGGGTGCTGCGGTTGGCGGGAGACTCGTTCTGCAACCTTGAGTTGTTCGACGATGCGGAGCGATGCTTTCTTAAGGTGGCTGGACTCCAGGCCACGCTGGCACAGGGCATGGGGATGGAAGCGACCACGGGCACCGCTTCCGCAGACCATGATCTGGGTCGCATCGCGTGGTTTCGAGGAGCGAATGCCCTCCGTCTCGCCAAGGATGCCCGCTCGGCGGGCCGGACCTCGGAGGCTGATTCCCATGCGGATGAGTTCGAGGGGCGGATGCGGGATGCCGAGCAGATCTATCGACGGGCGCTCGCCGCCCGGCGGTCCATCCCCGAAGTCTCGCCGGAGGAGCTCTCGATGACGCTGCAGCATCTCTCCGCCGTGGTCCAGGCCTCTTCGCGCGGGAGGAGCGACGAGGTCGTCGAATCGCGTCTCGACGAGGCCCAGCGACTCCTCGAGGAGGCTCTGGCGATCCGCCTCCGAATCCAACCGGTTCCCCGAGAACTTCTGGCGACGACCTGGAACTCGCTGGCTCGGATTCAGTCCGCGCGAGGCATGACCGCGGCCGCCATCGAAGCGGCCAGAAAGGCCGTGGATCTCGTGATGGATGATTCGTCTCCCAGGGCGTGGCAGGGCAACGCGCAGGTCGCGTTGGGTGGATTCCTCATGGATGGCGGACGCCCCGAGGAAGCCGCGGATGCGCTGGAGAAGGGGCTCGGCATCTGCGTGGCCGTCTTCGGGGAGCGTTCCCCGCGAGTACGCAGGATTCGACGTGATCTCGGGGAGGCGGAGCTGCTGGCGGGTGATCCCGAGCGCACCCTGCAATTGGTCGCCGTGCCCCTTGACGATGCGGATCTGGACTCGTCCGATCCGGTACGAGTCGCCCTCGCCTTCCTCAAGGTCGATGCTCTGGTCAGACTCGGGCGTCGAGGGGATGCGGTCGAAAGCATCGACGAATTCGTCGCGAACACGCCGGGGGCGTCGGGCGATGTCCGATGGATGAGACGTCGCGAGCGTCTGGCGGACGACGCCCGGATGGAACGCTCCCCCCGTGCGGCGTTGGACGATCTCATCGACGAACGCTGGGGGATGTCGGGGGAATGATCAGCCGCCGCAGGCGGGAAGCTGGCCGGCGAATTCCACGCAGACCTCGTCCCACGAGTCGGTGCAGCAGCGGGGGAGAAGCTCGCAGACCGCGAGGCAGCAATCCGCATCCGAGCAACCCGGCATAATGTGGGTTTGATCGCAAGGCCCGGCGTCCGGATCCCCGCAGCCTTCACTGCAGGTCTTCCTCGCGATGGAGGCACAGCCTGCGTCCCAGCGGATGCTGCAGCAGGCGGGATCGATCAGGCACACGGACTCGCAGCAGCGGGCATCCGCGCAGCCGGGTGCCGCGTGGGTGGTCAGGCAGCCGCCGCTGTCGGGGTCTCCACAGGCCGGACAGGCGCCCCAGCCTCCGAGCAGGAGTCCGAGGTCACCGCCATTGGTGATCCCGTTGCCGTCGATGTCGGTGCAGCCGCCTCCTCCCCAGCCGCCGAGCAGGATGCCGAGGTCGCCTCCGTCCCGGATGTGGTCGAGATTGAAGTCGCCCGGACATTCCGTGGGGCAGGCCGGGGTGCAGTTCGCCTTGGCGAGCGTTGCGCAGTTCGAGTCCCATTTGACATCGCAACAACCAGGGTCAATTGCGCAGACCGTCTTGCAGCAGGAGGCTTCGTTGCAGAAGGGCTCGGGATGAGGGCTGAAGCAGGATCCGGCGGAGGGATCCCCGCAGCTCTGGCAGACCGTCACCGCGATGCTCGCGCACTGGAAGTCCCACGTCGTATCACAGCAATAGGGATCCAGGTCGCAGACCTGCGAGCAGCATCCGAGGTCGTCGCACCCCGGGGTGGTCCCGGGAACATAGCAGTTCCCGCCCTGCCCGCAGGCGAGGGGAATGAAGCCGACTCCGACCAGGGAGATTCGATAGGACCCCGTCGCTCCGACGGGAGGAATCCAGCCGGCAAGGGGAGACTTGAGCCCGATCTTGGTGGGGCCCACCGTGACGCCCGGCGGGGGCGGGGGGAACATCTGGATTTTCTGGGCCGATACCGGGGTGGTGGGTGAGCCACCGATGGCGAGTCCGTAGACACCGGGCCCGGGAATGGGGGGGGCGCCTTGATCGGAACTGCCCTTCAGCACCGTCTGGAGATTCTCCTTGGAAGCGTCGTCGGCGCCGAGCAGTCCCCGGCCGTCCTCCCGGAAGAGCCAGAGGCTGGTGTCGAATGCCGCCTGGCCGTCGGGGCCGACGGTTCCGGCTGCGAAGGCGAGATGGTCTCGGATGTAGATCAGGAAGACATCCTGGTAATCGCCGACCGCACCACCGCGAAGAAATCCGCCCCCTCCGAAGAGGTTCCCATTGATGGTGACGACTCCGGCCCCGTTTCCCCTCACCTTCAGTGCGGTTGTGAGGGTGTTGCCTGCATCGCCATCCTCGACCCAGTCCGGTCCGAAATGATCGCCGCCCGCGAATGAAGGACAGGTCGCACCCACGATGAAGAGGCCGGCCAGCGGAGCAAGCAGCGATGACGCGATCCTCGTTGACAACCCTGTTCGGGAATCTGATTCATTGGACTCTGGGTTTCTGGACGGCATGGCGTTCCTCCGGGAAGGCTCCGCGAGTCAGATTGGAATCTAACAGCGAAACCCCTCGATCCGGTTTCATTGTTTGGAAAACACGAATCCTGGCCCCGCGCCGTGGTCGCTACACTTCCGCCCATCGGGAAGGAGGGGGCTTCGAACACCCCGGGTCCCGTGTTTACGATCGGTTTCGATCGAGGAGGCGCACCTTGACTCAGGTTCCCGAGAAGTCGATGGCCGAGCGCGGGGGCGAGCCCCTGACGTCCGAGAACCCGCGGGCCGCCTCATCCTGGGATCCCTATGCGGTGGAAGCCTGGGGCGATGGCTTCTTCGTCGTGGGTCCGAGGGGAACGGTGATGGTCCGCCCCGATCGGAAACCCTCGCGGGAGATCGATCTCCTAGCGGTGGTCTCGGAATTGAAGGGCCGTGGCTACGCGACTCCGGTTCTTCTGCACTTCCGGGACGTTCTGGAGACCACGCTGCGCGACATCCGCGGGGCATTCGATCGGGCGATCTCCGACCATGGCTACCAGGGGGGGTACGCCGGGGTCTACCCGATCAAGGTGAACCAGCAGCGAACCGTGGTGGAGGACGTCAGTCGCATCGGGGCCGACCTCGGATTCGGCCTGGAGGTCGGCTCCAAGCCCGAGCTTCTCGCGGTACTCGCGATCACCGCCGACCAGCCCGACCGGCTGATCGTCTGCAACGGTTTCAAGGAGGACCGGTACGTCGAATTCGCGATGCTCGCTGCGAAGCTCGGTCGAACCATCATCCCCGTGGTGGAGAATCTCGAGGAGCTCGGTCTGGTCCTCGACCACGCGGAGCGGATCGGAGTGCGCCCGGCGATCGGAATTCGAGTGAACCTCGACACGCAGGGGGTCGGAAGATGGGCCGGTTCCAGCGGGATGAGAGCGAAGTTCGGACTCACCTTCTCCGAGACCCTCCGGGCGGTGGAGATGCTGGGTGAGCGAGGTGCCCTCGACAGACTCCACATGCTTCACTGCCACATGGGGAGCCAGATGCACGACATCCGGCAGCTCACGCGGGGGGTCGGAGAGCTGGCCCGCATCTACAGCGAACTGGTCCACCTCGGGGTCGGGATCACCTACCTGGACGTGGGTGGCGGACTGGGGATCGACTACGACGGGAGCCAGACGAACTTCCCCTTCAGTCGCAACTACAGCCTCGAGGAGTATGCGGGGAGCATCGTGCATCGGATCGGTTCGATCTGCGACGAGGCCGGAGTCCGGCACCCGACCATCGTGACCGAGAGCGGAAGGGCGATGGTCGCGCAACAGAGCGTCCTGGTGTTCGACGTCATGGGCGCCAACAGCTTCGAGCCCCACGTCCTCCCTGCCTCGACAGAGGATCTCGCCGGTCCCGAGGGCGCCGAGCCACCCCGTCCGCTGGTGGACCTTTTCGATGCCTGGACCCGGCTGGAACCGGAGACCCTGCTCGAATGCTGGCACGATGCGGAGAACGCCCGATCGGAGGCGGTGGACACCTTCTCCCTGGGATACATGTCGCTTCACCACCGGGCCGAGGTCGAACGCATCTTCTGGACCCTGGCCCTCAAGACCCGCGAACTCGCATCGGGCCTCGAGCAGATCCCCGAGGAACTCGAGGCGCTGGACGAACTCCTCACCGACATCTACTTCTGCAACCTCTCGGTCTTCCAGTCCCTGCCCGACTGCTGGGCGATCGACCAGGTCTTTCCGATCATGCCCATCCATCGACTCGACGAGCGGCCGACGCGTCGGGCGACGCTCGCGGATCTGACCTGTGACTCGGACGGGAAGGTGGATCGATTCATCGACCGGGAGGATGTCCGCGCCTGGCTTCCGCTTCATGAACTCCGGGAGGGCGAGCCCTACCTGCTGGCCGCGTTTCTGGTGGGCGCGTACCAGGAGACGCTCGGGGATCTCCACAATCTCTTCGGTGACACCCACGTCGCCCACATCCGCATCGGCGAGGACGGTCGCTGGTGGATCGAGGAGATCGTCGCGGGGGATTCGGTGAGCGACGTGCTGGGCTACATGCAGTACGAGCCCGCCACGCTGTCTCGAAGCCTGCGTTCCGAGTGCGAGGCCTCGGTTCGCGAGGGCCTGATGACGGCCGATGAAAGTCGTGATCTCCTGGCGGCCTACGAGTCCGGACTGTCGGGCTACACCTATCTCGAACGCGATTGAGAAGGTGTGGAACCGGCGGGGCCGTCGATTCCCAGCCGTCCGAGGAACTGGGTCGCGAGGGCGTCGTAGATCGATGGTTCGCAGAGTCGGCCGGCGACCAGTGCTCCGAGCATCGAGCTCAGCATCAAGGGGAGGATCATTCCGTAGGCCCCGGTCATCTCGAGCAGGATGGCCGCCACCGTGAGGGGACTTCGAACCACGCCGGCGAAGTAGGCGGCCATCCAGAGCAGCATGGTCTCCCGAAGACCGATTCCGGGGGAGATGAAGTCGGCGAACCACTCATGGGTCACCTGGCCGATGCCGGCCCCGACCGTCAGGGAGGGATCGAAGAGGCCTCCGGGGATCGCGCTGACCAGGGCGATGAAACTCGCCGCCGCGGTGGCGATGGGGTCCATCCAGTCCGCGGTCGGCCGGCCGGTCCGGGCCGCGGTCTCGAGCATCTCCACGGTTCGGGCGTGACCGCCGCCGTAGCTGACGCCGTCGGAAAGCACTCCGATCAGGGCCAGCCCTCCACCGAGCAGGATTCCGGTTCGAACCGGTCTTCGACCCAGGGAGCCTGCGATCCAGCGGCTGCCCTCGACCACGCCCCGCGCGAATCCACCCCCGATGATCCCTCCCAGGATTCCGATCACCGGGACCGCGATCCAGGGACGGAGGGAATCGATCCACTGGCTCAGATCCATGCCCTCGCTCCATGCCAGTGGCATGATCACATCACGGCTGGTGGATCCGTAGAAGAGCTGGTCGCCGAGGCAGACGATGGCGACGATGCACGCGATGGCCACCGTCCGGATGATCGCGGGCATGCTCCGCTTGTCGAAGGAACTCCCGATCTCCTCGATGCAGAAGATCGCCCCCGCGACGGGAGTGTTGAACGCGGCGGCGATGCCCGCCGCTCCGCCGGCGAGGATCAGGCCCCGGTGAAGAAGCCAGGAGGGCATTCGGCAGACCTTGGTGCAGAGGTGCATGCAGCAGGCACCGACGTGCACGGAGGGGCCCTCGCGGCCCACCGTGATTCCAGCGACGAGGGCGATCGCGAGGAGCAGGATCTTCCCGATCGCGATCCTCGAAGAAAGCATCAGGCGTCGAGTCGGAGATGGGCCGATTCGGATGGCCGCGATCGCCTGGGGGATGCCCGTCCCCTCGGTTCCGGGAAAGAATCGGCGCTGCAGCACGATGATGAGGGGCATCGAGATGAACACCAGGCTCGCAGGGAGCACGGTGGTCCAGATTCCCGACACGGAGCCGGTCTCGCCGGAAAGCAGGTCTCCGATCCAGGATCCCAGAATGTCGAGTCTCTCGAAGAGGACCGCGACCAGTCCGATGAAAATGGAAGCGATGCTGGTGACGAGCAGCACCGGAAGGGCCCGGTGGATCATGGATCCATGGCCGGGGGCCGGTTCCTCCGGTGGAGCGTCGGTGATCGTCTGCTTGCATTCGCCCATCGGAGTGGAGAGTATCCGGCGGGCCATCAATCGTCGTGGAGGTCAAGTTGAAAGATTCGGATGCGATCAACGCCCCCGGTCACCAATGGGCGTCATTCCTCGGTGTTGATCCCCATTCGGATGGGAACGCCGTTTCGATACTCCCCGTCCCCTATGACGGGACCAGCACCTGGAAGAAGGGCGCGGATCGCGGACCCGCGGCGATGCTCGAGGCCAGCGTGCAGGTCGAACTCCTCGACCTGCCGACGGAGACCGAACCTCATCGGGCCGGGATCGAGACCCTCGATGAGCTGCGGCACGATGGAGACCCCGAGGCCATGGTCGACGCGGTTGCGCACCGGGTCTCCACCCTGCTCGAAGCGGGAACGATTCCGGTCGTACTGGGAGGGGAGCACTCGGTTTCGATCGGAGCGATCCGGGCCGCCGCCGCGCACGTCGGAAGTTCGGGAGATCGCCTGGGAGTGGTGCAGATCGATGCCCACGGAGACACTCGGGAGTCCTATCGGGGATCGCGATTCAACCACGCCTGCGTGATGGCTCGTGCCCGGGAGGTCGCGGACATCGTGCAGGTCGGCATCCGCTCCCTCGATCGTTCGGAACTTGATTCCATGGACCGGTCCAGGGTCTTCGCGGCGCATCGAATCATCGAGGGCGGCGACGACGACTGGATGGATCGCGCCATCGATCTCGTTCCCGATCACGTCTACCTGACCATCGACCTCGATGCGTTCGACCCTTCCGTCATGCCCGCGACCGGGACCCCCGAACCCGGGGGGCTCGACTGGCGGACGGTGAACGAGTTCATCCATCGACTGGCGAGACGACGCACCATCGTGGGTTTCGACGTGGTCGAGCTTCTTCCGCATCCGGCCCACTGGGCCTGCGACTTCCTCGCCGCGAAGCTTGTGCATCGGGTCATCGCCGAGCTGCTGGCGGGCCGGGACACGTTGGGCTCGCGGGATCAGGAATCCAGCACGTAGCGGAATATCAGCGGAGCCACGATCGTGGCATCCGATTCGATCATGAAGCTCGGGGTGTCGGGGCCGATCTTGCCCCAGGTGATCTTCTCGTTCGGGACCGCTCCCGAATAGCTTCCATAGCTGGTGGTGGAGTCGCCGATCTGGCAGAAGTAGCCCCAGAGCGGAACCTGTCGACCGAGATCCTGATGGAGCATGGGCACCACGCAGATCGGGAAGTCCCCGGCGATGCCTCCTCCGACCTGGAAGAAGCCCGGCGAGGATCGGCCGCTGGTCTCCGTGTACCAGTCCGCCAGCTCGAGCATGTATTCGATTCCGGATTTCACGATGTGCGGACCAGCGATGTCGCCCTTCATGCAGTGGGCGGCGAACACGTTGCCGCAGGTGGAGTCCTCCCAGCCCGGGACGTAGATAGGAAGATCCTTCTCCGCCGCCGCGACCATCCACGAGTCTCGAGGGTCGATCTGGTAATGCTCTTCGAGTCGGCCCTCCAGCAGGAGGCGGTAGAGGATTCGATGGGGGAAATCCCGCTCGCCGGCTTCGCCGATGCGTTGCCACTCTCCGACGAGGGCGGCCTCGATCCGGCGAAACGCCTCCTCCTCGGGGATGCAGGTGTCGGTGACGCGGTTGAGGTGGCGGTCCAGGAGATCCTGTTCCTGTTCGCGGGTGAGCTCCCTCCAGTCGGGGATTCTGACGTAGTGATCGTGGGCGACCAGGTTGAAGATGTCCTCCTCGAGGTTCGCTCCGGTGCAGGAGATGGCATGCACCTTGTCCCGACGGATCAACTCCGCGAGAGAGACGCCGAGTTCGGCGGTGCTCATCGCCCCCCCGAGGGTGAGGAACATCGATCCCCCCGCATCGAGGTGGTCGCACCAGCCCTGGGCGGCGTCGACGGTGGTGGCGGCATTGAAGTGCCGGTAGTCGCGTCTCATGAACTCACGAATCGACATGTCCCGACTCCGGTTCATCGATGAATGGTGGTCAGGCCGTGTGGCCCACGCGTCGAATCTCTCGTCCGCCCCGGATCATGATCAGGCCGGTGAAGATCAGCTGGACACCGACGAAGATCGCGAAGACGAGGATCGCCACCGCGGGGAACAGGAAGGTCGTCGCCCCCACGATGATGGAGAGCAGCCCGGAGATCAGGACCGTGATCCAATGGTCCCGGCCATGCATGCCACAGGCGGCCGCCACCTGCATAGAACCACTGACGAGCATCAGGGCTCCGATCACCGTGGTCATGAAGGTCGCGGCAAGGGTGGGATCGAGAAGCAGCACCAGGCCGGCGAGGGAGGCGAGGACCGGACCGAGGAAGCCGGCGCCGCCGCCGTGTTCACCGTGGGCGGACCCGGCGTTTCGAATGACCCCGATGATGCCGGAGAGAAGCAGGACGACGCCGGTCACCTGGGTGAACACGGCCACGGACGCGAAGGGGGCCGCCACCAGCAGAGTTCCCCCGATCAGCAGGAACACGCCTTCGAAGACGGCGAGGTTGCCG
>MDTG01237677.1_pt1 | contig 12836 bp, 4 predicted proteins | sample 811421 | NCBI WGS metagenome assembly MDTG01 (sample SAMN05326645, study PRJNA326480) | marine metagenome | isolation source: seawater | place: Pacific Ocean: South East | collected 2011 | reverse complement strand
TTTCACACTCGGTTGTGTCACCACATTTGATAAGGTTGGGACCAAAAGCGTGAGGGTTGCCATTTTCAGAAGATAGTGGCATTGCTAATCCTGTAGAAAACTGACCTAAAAATTTACTATTACCCACATCGTAAAAATCTTCTGGTGGAACAGCATCTACATCTACTGGGTCTAAAGCAACAGACTGTATTGGGGCAGGGTCTACATCTGTTAATAATCTAGCTAGGATTTGATTTTGAGTTTCCCATTTGTTAATGGCTGGATTGTAACTCATCCTAACGTCAGCAAACACTGCATCTTCTGGGTCTTTAAGTTCGCTCTCCTCTTGGTCTACAGACACCCCTGTTTTTTCTTTTTTGCTTTTGCCGTGAGAATATTTTTTTCCAGTTGCTCTACGAGGCACACCTACAAATTTTGGTGGACCTTTAGGAACAACGACTCTCGAAGAGTTTAAAACATTTTTATCTGCAAAATATAATCTGAGGTATATAAAAGGAATACCTTGTAAGGCGGGTTCATCCATAAATTCAATACTCTCTTCTTTTATTGTCTCCTGACTCAAAAAAGAGGAATATACAGGTCTTTCAATATAGGCGTACTTCTCAATAGAATTTTTAATTGAATTTATTTGTCTATATATATCAGCATCAAAAATATCATTATTATCTTTATCTTGATCGCTTGGCAACCATGTTTGCTCATACCATTTTATCATATCTATAACTTCTTGAGAATTAAACCCCGCTTTGGCAAAACTTCTACCTTCTAGGTCGTAGGCTTGACAGATAAGTCTAAATTCATTTGACGGACCCACAGTGAATACACTATCTTGAATAGAAGTACTCATGCCCAAGAGGTCCATGACTCTTGTTAAGAAAAGTGCTTCATCGTCTTGACCTACAGTATCAAGTCGTATGTCTATAGTTCTACCTGTAACCCTTCTAAAAGCATTAGCAACAACACCTTGTAGTCTTGTATCATTTGCAAATTGGTTGATAAGATTTAAATTAAAAGTTCGTAATCCAGCATAAGCCATAGCCGGATGGTTAGTCACAAAAAAATGATTTTGTGGATCATTATTATAAAATTCTCCTCTAAACAATCCCATTGTCGGTTCCTTTCAAATCGGTCCAATCGTCAGATAAATTATAAGCATCATTAAACCCATCTACATTATTCATAATATCTCTTGTAGCGTCAAGATTAGGAATGTCAGCCGATGCCATAGCAGTATTTCCCGGCAAATAGGAGGCTGGAGCTTGATCCTCAGTGGTTTTACTCATAGCTGTGTTTCCAAATTGTTCCATCAATTGCGATTCGTCGCTCATCGCGTCTCCCGCTTCTTCTAATTCATCCTTACTAGTAATAGATCCAGCTACTTGATTATGAACTAAAGAAAAATTACCATTAAGACCATCTGTAAAATCTTGTATTGTAGGTATAACTGACATAATGTTGTAGTTAGGATTATAACCCGGACTCTTTTGCGCGCGAGTATAAGTTATATTGGTGGCGTTTGAAATCTGTTTTTGTAAAACGTTATATATTGATTGTAGACTTATATTAGTTTGATTTTTACCAAACCCTTTTCTTATAAGAGCGTTTCTTTCATCTTCTAACTTTTGTTGATTTCTGCCTATCTTAGATATATTATCTAATCTCTGTTTTTGTAACTTGCCAAAACTAGCTGTATATAAATCTAATTGATAGTCCGTTGTAACCCCTTGAGGAGAAACTCTTACGCTAATATTAGATACTAGTGGTCCATCGTCCTGTAAAGATTTAGCTAATGAAACGCCACTTGGCGCTCTGGGTATACTAAAACTACCACGCTCTGACGCTAATAACAAACTATTTGAAAACTCAGCTTGAACCAATCCAGCTTTGTTCATAAGATCATAGCCAGAATAATTCCAAGGAGCAAGATTTTCATCTTTGATATATTCTATCTTACCCCCAATGTCAGAATGACCACCGACTTGAGAAGACACCCAAGGTCCATAACATCTAGTCTTTGACATTAGAGGCAACGCTACCATATCAGGATAGATTGGGGATGGTTGACAAAATTCTACTTTGTTTGGCATTGCAAAATTAGCCATCTGCGTGGCTTTTTTTACAGCTGCCATACCATCGCTTCCTAAAGGTTGTAAAAGAAAATCGCCATGAAAATCTGTGGGTGTTCCACGTAGAGCAGGTTGATCAAAACCGCATACGCCCCTAACCACATCTGCTGCCACATTGTGTTTTATTTGAGTCGTAGCATATGATTGAAGTGGACCATCTCGTAATCTAGAGTCTAAAGTAGCCTCTACTTTTCCGGGTATAGTTATTAATGCATATACATGGTCTGTGTCTACTTGAAATTGATGTTGATGGAAAGTAACTACACTATTAAAATGTGTAAAACTACACGGGCCTCCCTCTATGGGAGCAGGCACTGCAACCATTTGAGTAAATTGAATAGCGGGTGTATAGTCACAACCACTACTAGAATAAATTTGTTTTGGAGTAGACAAAGTAAAGTCTTCTATAATTTTTTGTCCATGCACCGGAAAAGATTGTGTGGAGCTTGTAGGAGCCATATAAAATTTATCGTCTAAAGTACATTCAACAAAAGTAACTTGTTCTGGCTTTGAAGTATTTGCTGGTGGCAAATCTTTTAATTTACCAGCAGTTAGATTATCTAACGTATAGGATAAGTCGGGAACATGAAACCCACTTTTAATTTGTTGTTGAGTTAGAGAATTAGCGCTAAAACCTTGAAATGATAAGTTTTGACTATGATCAAAACGAACATAAGGAGAAATTCTTGAGTTGCCTTTATCAAAAATTGATATATCAGCTGGCGCTAATCCATTTGATACGCTTAATGGCTGGAAGCTAGCGGAAAAATTAGATAACAAGTCATACTCAATAAAACCACCTTGTGTGTCAGGCTCATAATTAAATTGGTATTTGTTGGTAATTGGATTAAAATTGACCTCCATAGCTCCAGTAAAATTATCCTCTGGCTTAAATATACTACTATCTGCCAAATAACTTCTCATACTTGGCTCACCCGCAGGATGCGCAGCAACTCTATCACTAAGATTATGTTTATGAGTAGCTAATTGATCAATGCTCACAGCAGGAAAACCAAATGGACCTTCTAGAATATTTCCATTATTATCGCTTGTAACTATTGAATTGTAGAATACATTTATTTTATTAGGCATCTTTACTAAGAATTTTTTACCTAAACACTCGTCAGCTACTCCCTTTACAAACTCATATACTTTTTTAGCATTTTTAACACCTTTTTTTCCGATCCTATTACCTAAAGCAAATGTGTCATTAAGAGCTTTTAAATTAGTATTATCTACAACTAATGGTTCTTCAGTAGACGCTATTGCAGAAAGAACTTTTTTAGCTGCGTCAGAAAGAGGCCCGCCTAAAAAATTAGAAATATTATAAGCCGAGTTTAAAGTAGACAAAATCCCAAAACCGGGAATGATTGATAGAGCCGAAGTTAAAGTGTTAAGAAAAACACTAGCTGCCGATTCCAAAAACGCAAACGCGGGTGAGCCACCCTTACGCACGTTTTTCCTTTTTTCCTCTTGTTCCTTCGCCTTTTTGTTAGCTATACCAGCTGCTCTCCGCATTTCTGCTTTTATTCTATTTCGATCTCTCAGATTAGCAGCAGCGCTTGTAACAGAAGTAGCACCTTCTGTTGGTAGGCCAATTTGAGTCGCCCTTGCATAGTACAAAGGATAACCATATGGAGGATTACAAGGAGACGCTGGAAGCCCCGCATCGTTATAAAAATTTCTATCAGAAGGCCAAACAGATCTTGGTACACTAACAGCATAGTTATTTGAAATTCTAGGATGATGTCCTTGACCCACAAAATTTTGTGGTATTTGAGCTATTAAAGCAGCGCCCTCTTCTACATCGTTTGCCTCGGTACTTTCCATATATACATTGTCATAATGCAACAGGAAGTCACACCACCTCTTGAAAGATACAGCAGCAGCCCTGAGTTCTAGTTCTGTAGCAACATAAAAATTACCAACACCCACAGCATTTAATTTACTTGCATCCAAAAGTATTTGTTGGTATGACCCAAAACCTTTTGGTATTGTAACTGTTTCTCCGTGTGAAGAATTTCCGGGCAAGGTTCCGTAGTATGGTAATATTTGTTGTTTAAACGAATAATCAAGATCCCATTGTAGTCTAGTGTCTGCTTCTCTTCTGTCTGCGTTTGCAGAAAAATAATACATATCAGTTTCATTAGCGCCCACTACGAATTTATCTGTATTCACGTTTGATAATTCAGAACCAAAACTTGTATTAGTAACCTCTACATTATTATCTAACAAGTCGTCTATATAACTTTTAATCGCTCCGTTGGGTTGGGGTTTAGACCTGTCGATGGTATCAACCCTAATAACACCAGCGATAATATCTTTCATCCCCTCTTGGCCTAAAGCAATCTGTTCGTCATTTATAGCCTTAAAATCACTGCAAGCCGGATGATCTGTAATTGGTAATAACGAAACAATTAACTCGTGATTACTAACTTCACACACTTCTAACAATAGATCTAGCAACGTAATCTTATCATAATCCAAAAAATAGAATTGGTTGATATTTGGAACACCGGCAAAATCTACAACATAATTAAATCCACGAAAATTTATATATCCACCGAAGCCTGCATCTACATACACTTGAGGAATTGATCCATACCAACCAAACAAAGCGGACATACTTTGTATAACTCTATAGAATGGAATTCCTTGTGCAGACCTTCTGGAAAAGCCAGTACCTGTCATGGGAAACATTGGGCGACCATAAGCATTTGACGAATATGTTTCTTCAATATTATCTATTTCCAGTTTGGTCTCACCTTCGACTATAACGCTGGGTACGCCAAGAAGCATGTCGGTTCCAGAGTATGTGCTAGTTCCATCGGCTTTGTCTGTTCTTATTAATGTATCTCCTTCGACATCATAGTTAATAGTAATGTCTTTTACAGGTACTTTTTTCTTTAATGTTTCAGACAAATTAAATTCTAAAAATCCATATAAGTTAAACATGTTACGATTATTAAAAGTAGTCCCTGCATAATTATTCAATATCAATTCTACATTACCTAAAATTTCTCTTGGATCAGAAATTTGTGAGGAATACTGTGGATTTCCAGCTTGGTCTTTTGTTTCATTTATAGCTTTCAGTATGCCGCCAAAAGCAAAATGAAAATGCCCCGGATTTCCCCCACCTTCTCCACCGGGGCCATGTTTTGACGCTGTTACAACCTGAGCTGGGTACGTATCATCATAAGTTTTACGAAAAGCTTGATCAACATTTGCAAGCTGACTTCCAAACTTAAAAAATACTGGAGCGCCCACGGGAGGGGGTCTAAACTTATCCTCTTTGCCGTCGTGATAAACATCATCACCTATTCCTAGCCCATTAGAATCCCCACTATTAAGTGAGTCAGGAACTAAATTTACACTAATAGTAGAAGTACTATCACCAAATCCAGCACTAACATTAAAATCAGTAATGGAAGCTCCTAAAAAGGTCTGTTTAACAAATCCCCCACCGTCAATACTAGAGGACGGAATACCTACTTGTGATATAGAATTGTCTGTGTTGTGAGTCATGTTGGTTTTCCGTATCTATAAAACTTATCACTAACCGGCGTTCCCGCCAATGGATCGTACCCATAATAAAACTCAGTTTGATCTAGTTCTCCTTTACCCCCATCAGCATTGGGATAATAATGAATGTAAGAATTTATTTGGTTAAATGTAGCAACCTTATTAACATCCTCTTGAGAATTGGATAAATAGTTTACACCACCAGCGTGTTCAACATCAGAAGTAATACCATCAAATAATAATCCACTGGGAGCAATAAAAGCTCCACTATCTGCAAATTCTTTCTCAAACTCCTCTACATCTTGAACACTATTTGGTCTGCCATAATGTAAACCGCTGGGCATATCGCCAATATCGTAAGAATTTTTATTATTAAGACCACCATGTAACCCACGCTGATAACGACTATTAACACTTTGGGCGATGTCGTCAAAAAACATACCTTCGCCAGAAGCAAATATTTCTATGCCCTTTAATTCTTTTTCTTGATCTGTTAGTTTAGTATATGCCATTATTTATCTAACTCATAGGTCCAACTAAGGTTTAAACTATAGCTTCCAGTTTTTGGATTCCAACTTTCTGTTGGTGCGGAAAGGAAGTATCTTTTAACTCCTTTCTCGCTGGCTGGGCTAACTGTTTTTATTAAATTTGTAAGCTCAGTTCTTATCGGGTCATTAACACTTGGTTTTCTTAAAATTAAATCACCCCTAGTGTCTCCATATCCGATGTCACTAGCATCCAAAATTATTTCAATTCCAACATCTCTTCTATATTCTGTCCTACTGCCAGTATACTGTAATAATGGACCAGTAGTTCTACCCAAAATTGGAACAATAGCAAAAGTGTCTCCGGGGTAAGTGTCATTAATATTAATTGTTTCAGATATAACTCCTGTAAACACATTCACAGGTCTGTTATTAAACTCTAAATTATATGTAATTTGTCCCCCACCCTCATCTAATCCTAAGCTTATACTTGTAGGTTGAGAATTCATTTTATGAGCAACTCTATTGTCTACTCTTTTAAATATATCACAACCAACTCCAAATTGACCACTGTTAGATAAATCTAAATATTTATTTTGAGCATTGGTAAGTGCATTACCTCCACCAGTATTTACCCCTTTGATAGTACCATCAATACTGACCGTTGTAAAAGCATTGTCAATTCCAGCTTGAATAGAAATGTTAGAATTTTCAATAGCTGGGCTTCCAGAATCCATCAACAACCAAGTGTCGGATAGTGTGTAGCTTCCAGCTGCAATGTCTATATTTTCTGTTCGAGAAAAGTCAACTCCTGAATATGATTCGGGTATGCTAATTGAACCTGAAGCAAATCCATTTGGATCTGGATATCCACTATTAGCGTATACAGATGCTGAGTTCTGTAATAAATATTCCTTAGCGTATTTCCAAGAATTTCCATCTCCACTATTTATAGCTGTTGCAGAAAGATTTCTAGTAATTCTATAAGCTTTGGGGAATGAATGTTGACCAAAAGTATCGTCAGACTCTATTGACCAAGAATCATTAAAATCTTCTATGCCGGAAGGACTACCGGATGGTATAGTGCCAGAACCAATATTATAAGCAACAAGATTAACAGTGAACCTACAAATGTCAACATACGTGCCTTCTTCAAAATTAATAGATTCTACAATGGGGTTAGAAGTGTGTATAACGGTTCCATCATGACCACATATTTCAATTTTTTGATGATCTTGAAATAAGGCTCTTATATCACTTTGTTTGCTAAGAATAGCACGAGACAGTTGATTAGACGGCAACGATTCACTAGTCGGGATAGTATCACTAATTGCAAAATTGCCATTAGGACCACCTAAAAGACCCGCACTACCGTTTTCTTTATATATAGGAGATCCACCATGAGCAATTAAAGTACCGTTTAAAATAATATTATACTGAGTACTAAACGTTCCCGCTTTGTTTCTAACAGGAGTTTCAGATATAGAAATAAGTGGAACTGGTCTTATATAACAAGCTTGCCCACCATTATAAACTTTTAACATTTTATTTTCCTTTTTATGCTAAGAACCAAGCACCCCCGAAGAGTAAAGCGTTAATCCAGAACCTGCAAAAACGCCTGAAGCACTACCCAGCGAAGAACTAGCATACAATCCTAAATTATTATACACAATTGCAGAGTTTTTAGCTTGATTATAGAGGGGTAATGAGCCGCTAGCTATTGGTCCTTGACCGCTTGCAAACAATCTCATTAATCCCTTTTCTGGATTTCCTCGTGCGTATTTACCTGTTATTTCTTGTATTAAAGGTCTGTGTGCGGTAAAGCTTCTATCTGATGGATCTTGACCAGAAACCTCAAGGAATATCGCTCCTTCTTCATTAGTATATAATCTGGCACTAGACTCAAATATGGAATCATAAACACCGCTATTTGTAAAGTATAATGATATGTAATCTCCATTTGCATCACTTCTATCAATTCCAGAATCTGAATAGACTGTAGCAAAAATAGAAGCGTTTGGATTTGGAAGCGTAGACGTTGGGAATCTTAACATTCCGTCAGAAATATATACAGCCCCGGTATTAATCCCAGAAGCAAATGACGAATGATCGCCACTAGTAGCACACATGTGAGCAGGAGCGCCAGCTATTATAGCGTAATCACTATCTATTCTGTTGGTTTGATATACAGAAACAGACCTACCATAATAATCATTCTCAGAACCACTAACAGGAGTTTCTACTATTTCTCCTTCATAGTTCTTCTGCTCTCTAGAGAAGTAACCCTTTGGCACAACCTTCTGAACAAATGACCAACCTTTAGTTCTAGCTTCCCAATCTTCTGAAGTACTTTCAAAAACATAAACCGCTCCATTATTAAGTACGGATGTAGTGCCACTACCACTTAAACTAAGTTGATATCTTAATCCAGATTCACCTACATCATAAACAGTTCTTAAAGGAATATCTATTGAAGCATTAAATTCTTTGTAGTTAAATGCACCACTAGCTTCTGCACCTCTTGAAAATTCCATTTGTTCTAAATTAGGGAAATCATGTCCCGGCGCACCCACTACAATAGTATCACCATGTATGTCTACAGCAGCGCCAAATTGATCTGTAACAAAGGAGTTATCTCTAAGGTCTGCTATTTTGTAATTATTAGTTCCAAGTTTAGTTATTGCTTGTGATGCAGATGTTTCGTTAATACCATCTAAACACAAGTCTTGACCAACATTAATACTTTGTGGTCTAAATTTCTTTATTAATTCCCAGTTCGTAGAGCCTCCAGTTACTCCATAATCTGAAAGAGTTCTCTCACCCTTTCCATAAAGGAATGCAGATCCAGCACCACCACCATAGCCAAGAACTGTTCCAGAAGCTTGTTCATTTTGCACAGTGATGCCAGAAACATATGACCAAGTGGTAGGCGTTTCTGATGAGAAAGCTGCGAAAGGTGAACCAATTACAACTGTGTTGCCCTGTATAGCAACTGAATAACCAAATAAATCACCCGGATATCCAGAAGGAAATTTTTCAAGATCTAAATAGTCATAACCCTTGTCTTTAATAATCTGCGGCATTTCTGCATAATAAGAATCCCCATACAGTTCTCCATCAACCACGCCGCTAAACTTAGCGGTTCCACCATAGCTATACTGAGCGGCTTCAAAATCTGCAATTGCTCCCAATTTCATTCGTATGATTTGATCTGCATCTGCATATGGAGGGTCTTTTGGTATTAACTTTTCAGCACCCTTGCCAATCTCTATTGGTAGAGGAGATTTAGGTAATCCAGTGCGACTTACTATAGTAGAATTGTCTATGTCGTCAGAGAAAAGTTCATAGCTCTACCAGATGTTGCGGGAGTTCCATCTCCAGCAAATCTAATCATCTGTCCAGAGTTTCCAGTAGAATTAAAGAACTTGTGAGGACTACCCTTTACTGGAGCAGTAATTTTATTAATTATATTATAAGTGTTTACAGCTCCTTCAATATTTTCTCCAAGCTCATTTTCTCCGGGGAAGTCTGTGTGAGGGTATAAACTTCGCAAGAAAGAAATAATATTTTTATCAATTACTCCACCTTCATCTGCAATTCTTCGACCCTGTATCATACTAGCATCTGTAAGAACTGTAATTCTAGATCTGTTAACACCAACATCAAATGGTTTTTGGAAATAAAGTTCTTGAGCTGCAACAACTGGTCCGTCTGCAATTTTATCATTTTCAGCTCTAGCTGTAAATATTTCTTTACATTCATCTGTAGGGCAATATTTAATACTGTCTGTGCTGATTGGTCTAAACCCTGTAACTGTAAGTACTTGTTCTGGAACCGCTGGTATTATAACGTCTTGAGAACCCCAAATTGGCTGTGTAATATTTAACACCTCTTCAGGAACTAAACATCCAGATATGCCTACTAGTCTCTGAGTTTTTGGTAATTTGTCATATCCTTCTTCTTTTAATGGAAAATGAACATGATTAGAGTCTATATATATACTAAGTTCTTTAATTTTATTTACATTGTCGTGGTCGGAACCATCACCACTAGGTATATAAAGATTTATTTCCTGAGTGTTTACACTTCCATCAAATGCCATGTTGAACTGTGAAGATAACCTATATCCAATTTCTTTTTCTGGATCTGATATTGTGCGAACACCATTATTATTACCAAGTAGAGCGCCAACAAAGTCTGTAGCAATTACTCTATCCTCTCTATTGTGATTAATATCGTTAGGTATATGAACTACGTCATTAATAGCAGAAGAGTTACCACTAGACAATACTCCGTATTGCCTGTTGCAATTACTAAAGTGAAATCGTAATTGATGTTTTTCGTCAGGGTTTGTAGACATTGTATCAAGAAATATTCTATAACCAGAACCCGGAAGAACTGGGAACGTAACTTTAGTTACGCCTGTCTTAAAGTAAGGCACACCAACAATTTCAAACTTATCATCAGTTAATAAGGATGGATCTGTTCTAGGATTAACACTGCCTTGTTCATTAGTACCAAGGACTCTTTCACCCCCATTCCTTATATCTACTGATATGGCATTTGTTGCATCAAAATCAAAAATATTACTTAGATTAAATTCACTTGTTGCATCATTTAATTCTCCAAATCCTACAAATATACTACTAGTGGCTGGGAAGAAATCTTTAACAGAGGCTACCTTATTTTTTACCGGCAGTTTTAATGGCTTAATATTTAAATTTAACGCAACAACTAAAGCATCTAAAGCTGCTATGTTTTCTGATGGAATGTTTGAAGATTGAAAAGTTTCATTATCGTTAGATGTTTCTCTACCGCAAGTTATAAATAACTTTCTGTTACCCTTAGACAACCAAGATCGTAGGATTGTTATATCTTCTCCTGTTATAATTTGGTCAGTATTTGCAATCCAAACTGCATCATATGTTTCTAAGTCAATGTAATTTTCTAAGTCATTTACATTATACTGTATATCTGTTGGGAATATATTAAACAATTCTTCAAGGTATGAGTCTTCACGCCCGTCTTTAAATGTTGTTCTATTTGTCCATCCACCTAACTGAGCCATTCTATCTAAAAATTCAGATTCTTCTCCAACTTTCTTTAGTAAAGATCTATACAGCAAAATGTTTTTATCTTGAACTTGTGAGTCCATTATAAATCGTTCAAGCTCAGTTTCAGTGCCGCCAATAATATAAACTTCAGAGGTCGTGTTAGCATAATTTTCTTTGGCGATATAGTTAAAGTGGTCTATAGGATTTCTTAAATTAACAACACTTCCTTCAGAATGAGATTCAGATCTAAGAAGATTCGTTTTATCTAGTATAGTTTCGTTTTCTGTAATAAACTTACTAGGACTTGTTGTAAAACCAAGATTGTATGATATGGCGTTGTAATTATTACTATCGCCCGTCCAATGAAAAGAGGCTTCGCTAAAACAAGTTTCTGAAAAAGTTGGTCTTGTTGTTAATTCACGTTCAAGCACCACAGGAACTTTTATAATTTTTTCAGGAATACCTTTAATTATTTTGTTTTCTAGAACATGTTCACTTGCTACTAACAGTGGTATAGGTTCCATGTTAACGGTTGCTTTTGGAGGTGGACAATCGCTAACACAACAGCCATAGCTAGTTGTTGTAGCAGTGCCAAAAGCTAATGCTAAATTTACTGGATATACTATATATCCTAAGCCTATTGGGTTTTCACAAAAATCATTATATTCTGCTCTCAAATCTCCTCCATGTTGAGGAATCATTTTACATTTATTGTTTAATTCTTGATAAGTTGGGAAACCTCCCGTTTCATTTCCAGCTGCATCTGTTTCAAAGAAAATGTTACTTGTTTCACTACAATTATAAGCTTCATAAATGCCCGGATAATTTAATTTAATATCGGCAACTCCAGAGCCACGCAAGTTAATTGGAGAGAAATAATTATAAGAAGTTGTTCCTGTAGGAGCATATGACTTTTGAATATTAAAGTCGGATTCTTTAAATGGTTTACCATCTTTTCTATTAGATCCAATTAGAGATTCATAATCATTTCTAGATGGAACTACTTCCATTCTAGAGTCGAGCTTTTTAAGTAATTCATTAACAATATTATTAGTAGTTCCATAAGCGCCATCCGCTTCATATATTGGATCATCAGCCACTAATACTAAATGTCTATCTCCAAGACCTAACCAGTTCTGAATATTTTCTACAATTTCATCACTTAATCCATCTACTGCCGGTGTAATCATAAACATTAAACCTGCATCATTTGGAATATCTACTTGATCTTCTTCTAGCCTAGAGAATTCAATATTAACATTATTATAAATAGCCTTCATGTGGCTAAATAAACCTTCATTTTGATCGTCTTCATTTAATATTCTATGTTTATTACCAAGCCTAGTATACTCTACAGCCTTATTAGCATGAGGGTAGTATTTTCTAGACTCAAGAACTGTAACAGAACCAGCGTTTGTACTTGAGAACCACTGACTAGTGTGTGTGGCTCCGGGCCTCCACCATACAGTAAAATCATTAAATTTGTTTAGAACACTATCAGTCGGCGCTCCAGCAGCCACAACGCTTCCATCCTCATTTGTATCTACTGAATAGCCTAGTCTTGGAGTAGGTGCAAATTGACTATACAAAAACTCCCAATTTGGAGGAATTGTGGGTTTCATGTCTGAATATTTATATTCTTTAACTAG
>MDTG01372902.1_pt1 | contig 12838 bp, 10 predicted proteins | sample 811421 | NCBI WGS metagenome assembly MDTG01 (sample SAMN05326645, study PRJNA326480) | marine metagenome | isolation source: seawater | place: Pacific Ocean: South East | collected 2011 | reverse complement strand
TGTTGCATGGAATTGAGGTCTCACTAAATAAGACCCCCTTTTTACCCAGCTACGCCAGTGATGTAAAGGCTTTTGGGGTGAAAAAGCCTAACTGAAATAGGCTATTTTGCTATAAATAATATCACCCGATGAATGATGGTTGGCGAACTACTCATCATTAATTCCTCGGCGTAGCTTTTCACGTACCGACATATTGTGCCTTAAATTCCAACTTTGCCTAATTGGGTACGTAACCCCTTGCGGGGTAGAGACTGATTCAAACAAGTGAAACGCCGAGGCATGCATTTCAACGTGAGGTGTATATAAAGGCACGGGAAGCGCCACGGTTGCTTTTCGAATAACAGTTACATGGGGCGAAAACCCTTTGCCATCAACCTCTATCGCTGCCGCTCTGGCGGCTTTACGAGTCGATTTCGCCAACGCCATAAGCTCTGCTGGTGGTGACTGTGGTGCGGCAAAAAGAATCTTAGGGCCGTTCCAAATACCAGTAGTGTCTAGCGTCAGGGAGAATGGCGAATGTACTAGCGTATCGAGTTCAGCGACTAACGCCTCATGCTGACGGTGAGTAATATGGCCAAGAAAACTTAAGGTCATATGGTAATTGGCTGCGTTTACCGCATAAGGTTGAGATGCGCCTGAGTCACGCCTTTTACCTTTTTTCCCTCTACCTTCGCTGCCTCTACCTTCGAGCCTTCTACCTTCATCTTGGGAGCGGCCCTCAGAAAGATTGAACATGTTGCGGGCTGTCACCTCTGGGAGTGCTTGTTGCCGCCAACTATCAAGGGCTAACTTTTCTGTTGAATGTAAATCTAAACCAATGAAACAACGCATACCCACTCCTCTATCTACGTGTAATTAGCTCAACACGCCCTAGTTAATAGAAAATGATTTCAAACCCAATGGACATATCGTCAGGTGTCTCTATTTCGCTGTGCTTATGCTAGCAATGCTTGCATTAACGTAATGCAGAACTTCTGCTACAGGTAAATTCAAGTACAATAGTGTGAGAAGTTTATCTAGGTATTGCAAACCTTTATGTTACAGCCGTTATTACATTTACCCGCTGCCCAGCTTATTGAACCCGTTAACACGGCGATTGGCGAAAACAACCTTATCATAGGTGCACCGCCGGGTGCAGGTAAGTCGACGGTACTTCCACTTTCTCTATTAAGCGCGATACCACAGGGCAAAGTGTTGTTGATGCAGCCTCGCCGCGTAGTCGTAAGGAATTTGGCGAATTACCTGGCAGGCATACTCAATGAAAACGTGGGCGACACAGTAGGTTATCGAATTAAAGGTGAAAGCAAGGTAGGAAAGAACACCCGCCTTGAACTCATTACCGAAGGTATACTCGCCAGAATGATTCAGTCTGACCCTGAACTTACTGGGGTATCGGCCATTGTATTTGATGAATTTCATGAACGCAGCATTCATAGCGACTTCGGTTTAGCGTTAGCCCTCGACGTGCAAGGGGGCTTGCGGGAAGATCTCCGCCTAGTGGTAATGTCTGCCACCCTTGATGTAGAGCCGCTGGCTGCATTAATGGATAATCACGGCGCTGTGCCTGTAATTAACCTCAATGCTGAAGGGCGGACTTTCCCTGTTAATATGCATTACAGCAAAGATGTGCTTGCCCATGAAGTGATAAGCGCTACCGCTGAAATGACGACGCGAGCGTTTTCTCAGCATCAAGGTGATGTACTGGTTTTCTTGCCTGGAAGCGGGGCCATTCGAGGCGTGGCTCAACGACTCTCCACGCTGGTAGATAAATATGATGTGGCATTGCACTCACTCTTTGGCGCGATGGGCAAAGACGCCCAACAAGCTGCTATCAATCCCGACCCACAAGGGCGACGTAAGATTATTCTTGCCACCAATATTGCCGAAACTAGTTTAACCATAGAAGGGGTTAAGGTGGTGGTAGACAGCATGTGGGAGAACCAAGCGCAATATAATCCTTCCAGTGGCTTTACCCAGTTAATGCAACAGCGTGTATCCCGCGCTTCGGCTATTCAGCGGGCCGGGCGAGCAGGGCGAGTTAGCGAAGGTGATTGCTACCGGTTATGCAGCCAAAGCAGTTTTGAGCGTATGGCGCAACATAATGCCCCGCAGGTATTACGAGAAGATGTGTCGTCCTTATTACTAGATGCGTTGCAATGGGGCGCTATACCCTCTTCGTTGGCAATGTTAACTCAGCCAAGCACTGCGCAGTTAAAGGTGGCTCGTTATAATTTAACCGCCATTGATGCCCTTAAATCCCATGATGACAGCCAAATAATAACCCCTTATGGCAGAACACTGTCTAACATACCCTGTCATCCGAATTTGGCGAATTTATTAGTACGCTGCGAGCAAGGTGTGCAAGGGGTAGGGCCAGCAATGCAAAGGAAACTTAAATGTGCTGCGCCCATCGTGGTGGCATTGGCCGAAAACCTAGGTGGGCAGTTTACACAAACTTATGTTATTGATGCGCTGTTGAATCTTGATGGTCAAACCCGCAAGCAGCTTCATCAGCAAGCATCTAAATATGCTAAATATGTTGGTGTTAATCAGAACGATTTGGACATTAACGGAATAGATGAAGACGCATTGGCGCTTTGTATTGCTATTGCCTTTCCTCAGCGGGTGGCGTTTTATCGCGGTCTAGCTTCTGACAAGGCGAACGGAGGGGGTAACGGAAAACAAAGCGGATATAAGCTCGCCAGTGGCAAGGGCGGTGAGTTAGAGCAGCATTCTCCCCCTCAGTGGTTGGCCGTTTTACATGGTCAGCAAACCGGAAATACGGTGAAATTCAGGTTAGCCCAGCCTATTGATGAAGCGCTGCTTCGCGCCGTGTTCCCAGACGAATTTACTCATAAAAAACAAGTACGTTTCAATATAACGAAAAAGGCCATGGAGGCACGAGTTATTACCGGTTTTCATGCCATCGACTTAGCCAGTGAGCCTGTGTCAGGGCAAGAGAAGCAACAAGATAATAGCTTTTGGAAAAAACAGACTGCTCATGCTTGGTTTGAATATTTAGAGAATATCCCAGTAAGTGAGTGGCCACTAACAGATGGCGACTGGCAATGGTGGAATAGACTCAAATTGGCAGCCTCGTTAAATTTACCTCAGCCGCAGGCGTTCGATAAGCCAGAGCCGTGGCCACCGTCTTTGCCGGCATTAATGCACAGCGCAAAAGAGGCATTAATTGAGCCTTTAAGTCGATGTGAATCTCTGGCTAAACTACAAAAATTGCCATGGAAAAACACGCTGAATAATGCACTGAGCTGGCCGCAACAAGATGCCCTAGCTTCACTATTACCAACTCATATTGCTATACCTACAGGGCGAGATGCCGCACTTGAGTATCGCGATAATGGGGATGTGGTGTTGGCAGTTAGGATGCAAGAGATGTATAGCCAAACTACTGCGCTTTCGGTAGCCGGTGGCAAAACCAATATCGTGTATGAGTTATTATCGCCAGCAGGGCGTCCGCTTCAAACCACTAAAGATTTAGCAGGGTTTTGGACAGGAAGTTATTTAGCAATTCAAAAAGAAATGAAAGGACGTTATCCCAAGCACTTTTGGCCAGATGAACCGGCCACCGCTACACCCACCGCCAGAACAAAGAAGGCGATGGGTTAAAGCGGCCAGTTAGTTCTTTAAAAAGGCGCTAGGCACTCTCATCAACCAAGTTTAACGACTGCATCACGTTAAGGCCTGGAAAACCATCAGCAATCATATCGTTTGCAATTTGATAGTTGCGAATACCTTCACGGGTGGCAGGGCCAATTATTCCATCTGGGGTGCCAACATCGAAGCCACGGTCGTTCAGTTTTTTCTGTAAACCAATAATATCGTTTCTGCTGTACGCCGGTAAATCTGGAAGAGGAGCAATAATGCCTTCTGCCCCAGAAATTCTATCGGCTAACACGCCTACGGCAATGGCGTAAAATTCTGAATTGTTCCAACGCATGATCACGCGAAAGTTTTGGTAACCCACAAACGCGGGGCCGGCGTGACCTGCAGGCACTACTACGTACGCTTTGGTGTCGTCTTCACCCAACGGGCTTGCATCGGCTTGCTTTACGCCAAGTTCATTCCACTGAGCAATAGTGCGGCGGTTTTTATACCCAGAGAGTTGATAGTCAAAATTTTCTGGAAGCTGCACTTCACGGCCCCAACGGAAACCTCGTTGCCAGCCTAAACTCGCAAGAAAGTTGGCCGCAGAGGTTAGGGCATCTTCTTCACTGTTCCATAAGTTAATCTGGCCGTCATTGTCGCCATCTACTGCGTAATGGGTATAAGCCGATGGCATAAATTGAGTATGACCCATAGCGCCAGCCCAAGAACCGACCATTTCTTCACGGGTGAGTGACTCACGCTCGAATAACTTCACTGCCACTAAAAGCTCTTGCGTAAAGTATTTGCTTCTACGGGGATCGCAAGCAAGTGTGGCTAACGAATCGAGAACAGGCATTTTGCCTTTGTAATTACCAAAATTAGTTTCAAGACCCCAAAACGCTAGCAAATAGTGTGGCGGCACACCGTACTTGTCACTTAATTTGTGCAGCAAGTCCTTGTGCTTTTCGTACATTTCCTTGCCCTTGTTCGTGCGCCAATCGGTTACACGTTTACTAAAGTAGCCTGGAAAGGTTTGAACGAATTCTGGTTGGCTTCTATCAAGCTCAATAACACGTGCTTGGTATGCTAATGTGGGGAAAATGGCATCAACAGTTTCTTGACTCACACCTTGCTCAAGTGCTTTGTTAGCAAGTTCAGTGGTACACATGGAAAACGCCTCATCGGCCATTGCAGAAGTGCTGCAAAGCCCTGAAAGCAGTGCCGATATCATTGATACAGCAGTAACCCACTGCTTCCCTTTACCCTTAAAACCCATAATTCAATTCCTGTATTGCGAGCACACATGCTATCTCAATGTGACTGTAAAACGCGAGTATAATTCAATGATGCCCTAAGGTTTATGGCCGATAAGAGGCAATTACACGTAAACCTACCATGTGAAGTTATGCCGTTGGCGCTTGTTTAAGCATTCCGATGATTTCACCATTATTATTTAACTCAGCAAGCTCAATTAAATATCCTTTTTGGAGTTCATCTAACGAACGCCCCTCCAGCAATTCTTTCACTCTGGCCGTTTCTCCCGCTACGATAGCCGATTGTAACCCTTCCATATTGGCAATAGAACTCGCCCTGTTTTCAGATGTCATAATTTCTCCTTGAGTGTAAGCATTCAACGTTACTACGGGTGGCATCATTGAAACGATTGATTTTAAGGTGGTGCTATTTTTGTAGTTGTTGCCGAGGGGGAGCAGTGGTAGTGTTCGCTAACTTCAGAGTGTGCAGCACGCAGATGTTTATATGCTGCTACAAAATTCTTCAGCATTCGCTGGAAATTGTGTGTAGAAAGCTGCACAATTTTTCAGCTTCATATCATGGCATTCTCAGTGGCAAAAAAAGTGGCAAAAAAACAGACTAAAGCGGCATCCAAACCTAAATCTTTTTCAATAATGAAACTCTTCTTACGTGTATTTTTGATAGGCGTAGTGGTACTGGGTGCCTATGCTTTTTATTTAGATGCGCAGATCAAACATGAATTTTCAGGCAACAAATGGGAAGTCCCTGCACAGATTTTTGCCCGTCCTTTAGCGCTTAGTAAAGGGCAAGAAATTACCCCCACAGAAGTGATTGATGAATTAACCTTGTTGGGATACCGCAAAGTTAATGAGGCAGACAGTAGCGGTGAATACAGTTATCGAAATGGTATCTTAAATATTCAGCGCCGGGCTTTTCACTTCCCAGAAGGAGCTGAAGGGCTTCGTCATATAGAGATAACCTGGCAAGGCAGTCGAATTAGCCTAATTCAGGATAGAACCCAAACGCGTCCTTTCGGCACGATAAAGCTTGAACCATGGTTAGTTACGCGCATGGTAAGTGGTAGTCAGGAAGACAGAATGTTGGTCACACTGGACACTATCCCCGACATGCTGCCAAAAGCGCTTACCTTGGTTGAAGATCGCAACTTTTATAATCACCATGGTGTGGCGCCTTTATCTATATTGCGGGCGCTGTTAGCCAATATTGCGGCAGGCAGAACCGTACAAGGTGGTAGCACGCTTACCCAGCAATTAGTCAAAAATATGTTTCTAACTCGCGAGCGCTCAATTGTGCGTAAAGCGAAAGAAGCCATTATGGCGGTGATCATAGATGCCAGATATTCCAAGTCGGAAATCATTCAAGCCTACTTGAATGAAGTTTTCTTAGGGCAAAATGGTGACATGGCGGTGCACGGTTTCGGGCTGGCGAGTTATTTTTATTTCGACCGCCCAGCGAATGAATTGAGTACAACTGAAATTGCTACACTTGTGGCGATTATCAAAGGCCCTTCTTATTACAATCCACGTAAACACCCCGAGCGCGTTAAAGAGCGCCGAGACTTGGTGTTGCGTATGTTATTTGATGAAAATGAAATCGACCGCAGCCAATATGAGCGGGCAATAAATATGCCGCTAGGTTTGGCCAGTGGCGCGAGTTTAGCCAGCGGCAAACACCCTGCTTTTATGGAGCAAGTACGACGAGAGCTTGCAGATATTCTAGCAGACTCAAGCTTGCGTGACTCGGGTGTAAAAGTGTTTACCACCTTAGATATCGTGGCCCAGCGCCGGGCTGAAAAAGCCCTTTCGGGTACGATTGCAAGTTTACAAACGAATAGAAAAAATCCTCTTCAAGGCGCGATGGTTGTCACCGACAGTGCGAAAGGGGAGGTGCGAGCGATAGTGGGTGGTAAAGATTATTCATTTAAAGGATTTAACCGTGCGTTGGGAGCCAAGCGTCCAATTGGTTCATTAATAAAACCAGCGGTGTATTTATCGGCTCTTGAAGATCCAACCCAGTTTAATTTAGCCACGCCGCTGGAAGATCAACCTATTACGCTAGAAAGCCGCAATGGGCAGCAATGGTCACCGTTAAATTACGATAAAGAATTTAGAGGGCAGGTGCCGCTTATTCAAGGGTTGGTTGAATCATTGAATGTGCCTACTGTTAATTTAGGCATGCAAGTGGGGCTTGATGTTATTGCCGACACTATTGCGCGACTAGGCGTTACCTCTCAGGTCAATTTGGTGCCTTCACTTACGTTGGGGGCAGTTGAGTTAACGCCGTTTGTGACTAACCAAATGTACCAAACGCTATCAAACGGTGGACGCTATGTACCTCTGCATACGGTAAGTTCAGTGGTAACTGCTGACAATGCACTGTTGTGGAAAAAAGCTGAATTCTACGCGCAGCGAACCGATGAAGCCGCTACTTATCTACTAAATTATGCCTTGTATAAAGTCACTGTAGAAGGGACGGCAAAACAAGTAGGCGCGAACTTTGGTAACGTGAACATGGCAGGTAAAACCGGTACTACAGATGATTACCGCGATAGTTGGTTCAGCGGTTTTGATCGTAACAATGTGGTTACTGTGTGGGTAGGAAATGATGATAACTTGCCAGTGGATTTAACTGGTGCTAGTGGTGCCTTACCGGTTTTTATTAATTACATGAAGTCTCAGTCACCTAAGTCTTTATCTCGCCGCTTCCCTGAAGGACTGGGTATTGCGCACTTCGATGCCAAGACCGGCGCGGTTGTGATTGCCGGATGTACGGGCAGCATGAGTGTACCAGCTATTCTAGATGTGTTACCGCCAGCGCAACAAGATTGTTCTGGTAAAGCGGTGAAGCCTGATGGAGAAAAAGAAGGCGAAAAGAAAAGCTGGTGGGAAAGAATATTTGGATAAAAAAACAGGTAGGCAGTAAAAAGCATCCAACTCAATATGCTTTTTATTGCCTCCTGAAAAAGCCCCAGGGAGAAGGCTAAACTTTAAAGTTGGGTCTAAAACTGGTCTAGCATGTATCGCGCTGTTGAAAATACTACAACGCTAAGTGCAAATGCTGCTACGGGTGCTAAGACCAGCATAAATAACGCGCTCGCGGTTAGCATACCTGCCTCCTTACGCGTCGTTATCGTTTTGAAACTCGTCACTTTTCATTGGCGTAATCGTAATATCTGCAATTGCAATCAACGTACTTGCTTCTGCCGCATTCGGTTCAAAAGTATGACTGGCCGTTAATACGTCGTAAGTGATACCTATTGTCATATCTTGTTTTACCTCAGCCATTGCATTAGCCACTAAATAATCGGTTTGCGATATTAGGTTACTTGTTGGTTCATCAGCCATCACAGCGGTGGCAGTAAATGCAGTACTTAGAATCAGCGCAGTAAGTAATTTTTTGTTAGTAAACATGGTTCATCTCCTATGAATAAAAGTTAGTCACTGCACTAAATCGGACTGCTTGGCAGTTATTTATTAAGTCGTTATCAATTAACAATTAGTTTATAGCGAGGGTTGTGCCATCTTTTCAAAACAATTTAAGCTGCTGATTTTAATTGAATTTATCTTTTGATTATTTTTGGGTATGTTTTCAGAATAAATGAAATAACTAATATTTAGTTATTTTATAAATATATTTTGGTCAAAATGACTAACATTGGGCTGGTGGGAAATGAAAAGTAAAGCGGGACACAATAAATTAAAGAATATGGATAAGCTGAGTAGATAAATTGTGGGTTAGATAAGCTTAAGGGGCGGTGACTTTGCCCCTTAAGCAAACTATTTAGTTTTTACGTAAGCGAGAAACCAGCGTGAAGGTGACTGCTAAAATAGCGCCTGCTATTAGGCCCGCAAGCCCATCAGCAATGATAGCCATTACTGTAAAAATCGATGGCGCGAGTTCGCTGAACCACACTGCGGCGTGATGCAGAAAACCAATGTTGTGGGTAAGAATGCCGCCGCCCACCAAAAACATGGCAATGGTGCCGACTATCGCAAGGGTTTTCATTAAAATAGGCGCAGCAATTAATAGCGCGCGGCCAAAGAAGCGTTGAAGGCTATTCATGGTGCCCGTGAGTGATTTACGCAGTAAATACAGCCCCACATCATCCATCTTCACAATACCAGCAACCAGCCCATAAACCCCTAATGTAATAGCAATACTAAGGGCTACTAATACGCCTACTTGGGTGGTAAAAGTCGCATCTGTTACACTACCTAGTGCTATAACAATAATTTCCGCAGAAAGAATGAAATCAGTACGAATAGCGCCTTTAATCTTCTCTTTTTCAAACGCAACCATATCTACTTTTTCATCAGCTAGGGCGTTTATTCTTGCTTCACGTTCTGCTGACTCATCATCATGCGGTAAGTATTTATGAAGCAGCTTCTCAGCCCCTTCAAAGCACAAATACAGCCCACCTAGTACTAGAAGTACGGTGATCAACGAAGGTACAAAAGCGCTAATAAGCAAAGCGGCAGGAACCAAGATAACCTTGTTCAGCAATGAGCCTTTCGCCACGGCCCACACAACGGGTAATTCTCTGTCAGCTTTCACGCCCTGTACTTGGTTAGCGTTAAGCGCCAAATCATCACCCAGAACACCAGCAGTTTTCTTTGCTGCCACTTTCGACATAACAGCAATGTCATCCATTAATGTCGCGATATCATCGAGAAGGGCTAATAAGTTCGCAGCGGCCACATCACATTCCTTTAAAAAGCCAAAAATGCAGCATACGTTGCACTGTCATAGCTTGGCAATGTTAAGGTATAAAAAGTATTCGTTAATTTTTAACGCATTGAGTTTTTGTGCCTTAATGACTTTTAATCGAAGCACGAAAGCGTAAAGCGCTATGTATGACTGTGAGGTAACGTGAAGCCGTCATTATCTATTCGTTCCTATACCCGCACTATGTGCAAGCATGCTCATGATTATTACCAGTTAGTATTGCCACTTAATGGACATATCGATATTGCGCTCGATACTTTCAGTGGCAGCGTAGGAGTAGGGGAGGGTATTTGTATAGCCCCTGGGTTCATACATGGCTTTACTGCTGATGAGCAGGCGAAATTCATTGTAGCGGATTTACACAGAGTGCCGAGTAATATTGCAGGTGGCTCCTTATCCGCTCAGGGCTCTTTATCCGCTGACGGCTCTTCACCTGCTAAAGGCTTTTTATTGGCTGAAGGCGCTCCCACTTTCCGAATAAATACACCCATGCAGGCGTTTTTAGCGTACGTGGAAGTGCAGCTAACGCATCATATAAGTGATGATGAAAATGACGCCATGATAAGGTTGTTCTCGACACTTCTAGCCCAGCAGCAACGTGGTGTTGCCACTGATAAGCGTATTACTCCCGTGCTTTCTTGCATCCACCAAGATGTCGCTTATCCTCACACTATAGCGTCGCTTGCTAAAATTGCCTGTGTGGGAGCAACGCAATTTAAAAAACGCTTTATCGCAAGTACGGGGATGGGGCTAAGGGAATACCTGATTAATGTGCGCATGGAAAAAGCACGGGCCCTACTGAGCAACACAGATATGCCTATTATCGCGGTGGCTGTAAACGTGGGGTATGACGATGTGTCGGCATTTACCCGTCGGTTTAAACAACATGTAGGTATGCCGCCCACACGTTTTAAACGCCGATAGTCACAAAGGTAGCCATGAAGGTTGACACGAAAGCAGCTCTAATCAGCACCTTTCATCAGTGCAGTATTTAACCGCAAAATTTAAATGAAATCAGGCTTTCAAATCAATCATGCCGCCTTTTCTGCACAGAATGAATATGCAATTAGGGGTATGCTTAGGCTTCTTTAATTTTAACTATGAGCAAGCAATGGCAACGTTTATAGGGCTTATAGCCATCATTTCGTGGGGCGTATTGGCAGTGTTGGGCGTTTACGCATCATCAGTGCCGCCTTTCCAGTTACTTTTTATTTGCTTTTCCGTTTCTGCGTCATTGCTCTTTTTAACACGATTAATTAAGCAAGACCCATTATTTACATTACCTAAATTAACACTTACCCAATGGATAGTGGCTACCGGTGGTTTATTTGGGTTTCACTTTTGCTATTTCCTAGCCCTTCGCTACGCACCGCCCATTGAAGCAAGCCTTATTGCCTACCTTTGGCCGTTGCTGCTGGGTATTGCTGTGGCTAACGCGCACCAACGGGTGTTTGCCGTGATAGGGGGCGCACTAGGGTTTATTGGTTGCGGCATTTTAGTCACTGGTGGTGAAAGCATTCAGTTTAATAGCGAATACACTCTGGGGTACGGGCTGGCATTGATTTGCGCCTTAATCTGGTCGGGCTATTCGTGGTTTATGGCTGGCACAAAGAGCGATGTTGAAGACATTGGCTGGATATCCATTGCCGTGGCAGTGCTAGCACTGGGTTCACATCTAACCCTAGAGTCGAGCCATTGGGATCTTTCATTAAATGCTTGGGTAAGTGCAATATTATTAGGGCTTGGGCCTGTAGGAGGCGCCTTTTACTTATGGGATATTGGGCTCAAATTTGGTAATCGGCAATTATTGGCGAGCTTAAGCTTCGCCACGCCTGTTATTTCCAGTATTGCGTTATTTTTGTTTGGAATAAGTACACTGTCTGCCGCAATTTCAATGGCAATTGTGCTTATTATGATTGGCGCGCTAATTAGCAATGCTGTACCTGCGCTTATTATGAAGCATCGTCTTCGCCAAGCGGCAAGAGCCTAATTGGTTAATAGAACTCAAAGGGTCTTAGAGCCTAAGCGGCTAGTCTTTCACAGGTTCTTTAGCTACGCGAGCCTCAATAAAGCGGTCGTAGTCGCTGCCCTTGCTACATTCAAGTGTACCGCCGGCCAAACCACTTAAAATGGTAAGTGCTTTGTTAGTAGTGCCAGAACAATTTACTTTTTTCACCGGCCTTTCATAATAGCTTCTGTCCTCTTCGCCTTTTCGAGTATCAACAAGATCTGGGCTTTCTATTTTCTGCCTATGTGCTTCAGCCGCTCTTAAGCCTTCCTCAGCAATTTCTTCTTGCTCTCTTCGATTAAAAAATTGCGAGGCACTGGCCCGTGGAGACAAGTTTAAACTGCCAGCTTGCTGGTTCCTCGTTGAGGAGTCGATAGTAGCTTGAGTATTGGAAATGGTAGGCGCGGGTGCTTCTGTTGGTGCAGACTTGTCTTGTTTAGCTTCTGCTGGTTTGGCTTCTGTGGGTGTAGCTTCTGTGGGTTTAACTTCAGTAGGTGTAGCTTCTACTGGCTGAGTCTCTACCACTTTTAGCTGCTCGGTAGTTTCAAACACTTTTTCCGTAGGGCGTTCTTGTGCTTTAGCTTCATTAACGGGAGGCGTGATTTTTGCGGGTTCAGGTGTCGCAGTAATGGTTTTATTTACACTGACTTTGGGGAAATACAAGGTTGCACTAATGGGAGCAGGTTTATGTACTGGTGTCACGCCGCTTTCAAACGTAGTAGAGAAGATCACTATGACTAACCCAATCAGGTGTAAAAGGGTTGAGATAAGTAAGCCTTTTGCGAGTTTCCCCTTATTGCTCGTATTAAAAACCTGCGCACGTTCAGGCACATAGTTAGTCACATAGTTAGGCTCAATGATAGGTGTGATAATTGTCATACCTACTAACTGACCCGCAAGGTCACTAATTAGTTCCATCCTAATTTCATCGCTATTTTCAGTTAATTTAACTCACCACGCTCCAAAGTTGGGCATTGATGGTGCTATGCACTATATTGGTGCGATAAATGTAAACAAAATGCATCACGTTTTAGTTAACTTATTGTTTTTAAATGATGATTATTTGTGGCACATCTCTTGGTTTACTTCCCTGTACAAGACACGAAATGTGCAAAAACAACCATTACAAAAACTGGAGCAACTCATGAAACTAGTCACAGCGATCATCAAGCCGTTCAAGCTAGATGATGTTCGTGAAGCCATTTCAGAAATCGGAATTGATGG
>MDTG01255123.1_pt1 | contig 12838 bp, 12 predicted proteins | sample 811421 | NCBI WGS metagenome assembly MDTG01 (sample SAMN05326645, study PRJNA326480) | marine metagenome | isolation source: seawater | place: Pacific Ocean: South East | collected 2011 | reverse complement strand
TCCTTGCTAGCAGATATATGTTTACTGCTTGCCAGCATCCAACTGTTGGGATGCCTGCGTTGATACTGCTCAGTATATGCGCGTCCATACAAGGATTATATGCGCTATTAATTGTATGGCTTTCTCTGCTAGTGGTAAGCTATAAACTCTAACTACTGATTGTTTGCTTACCTCATGGTCCCTAGTCCCGATACTCAAAAAACTGTCGATGCCAACTGGACCGTGCTCGCTGCACCAATTAATACCTTGTTGCAAGTTGCTGAACAGTTTGGCTTGGATTCTGAATCACTGTTGGCAACTGCCGGTCTTGATGCCACGAAATTATCAATTGCCGACCATCGTTTTCCTGTGGCCAGCTACTATCGGTTATTTCAATCACTCGCCGATATTACTAATAATCCAGATATAGGCTTAATCGTGGGTCGCGTAACCTATCTAACGGGCCTTAATATTCAACTCTATCTGTCGACTGTGTGCCGTTCGTTTAAGGATTATCTCAACCTGATGCCCAGTCAGCTACAAATGCGCGGTGATATTGGTCAAATCAGAGTGTATCGCAGTGGTGACTTGGTTGAGTTGCGTTGGGAACCACTATTGCCGGAGACCGGTCGTAGGCGTTTATACAGCGATGAGATGCTGTCAGGTTCCGCAGGTATTTTTAATTCTCTCTGTGTTAGGCCGGTAAGAGTTATTAGAGCAGAGTTTACGTATTCTCGTCCGCAAGATACTGGTGCGCTGGAGGATACTTTTGGTTCTAACCTTCACTTTGATCGACCGCACAGCAGTCTATTTTTTCAGCGCGAAGCGCTGAGCTATCCAATACTTAAGCAAAACTACCAAGAAGGCCCTGATCATGAGCGGCCTTTTAGAGACTTTTTTGATGGTGATGATCCCGCCGACATATTGCTCTCGAGCCTTAAGCAATCTATTGTGCAGTATTTGCCCGAAGGCGAAGTAACCATTGATAAATTGGCCAATAAGCTAAATATTTCCCGCCGTACATTACAGCGGCGACTCTCTGATCGACACACCAATTTTTTAAATATTCTCCAGGAGGTGCGCTCTAAGCTGGCCCTGCGCTACCTGTCTGATAACCGTCTGGCTATTACTGAAATTGCTTTTTTACTCGGCTATGCTGACCAAGGGTCTTTTTCCAGTGCATTCAAAAGTTGGCACGGCGTCTCTCCCCGTGACTATCGGCGCAAATAAAACGTTGTCGATTGGCATTTATTCGTAAAAATGTGGCGCTAATTAGATTGATAGGAAATTCAACCCTGACTACTATTTATGCTCTATTAGCTAAGAACTAGAAAAGTTGGTGTGCCTATGTCACTCGACTTCAATGGTGCCGGATTACCTAATGAAAAATTAGCAGTTGAACACCACGAATGGGGCGCTGTCGCTCTTGGTGCCTCTGATGAAATTATGCGTGATCTGGCCGCTCGCCAGTTGGGACTATAACTATGATTTTTACTGAACAGCATGAAGCGATTCGTCACACAATCGCACAATTTATTGATAAAGAAATTAACCCCTATGCAGATCAATGGGAAGAGGAAGAGATCTTTCCCGCTCATACATTATTTAAAAAAATGGGTGATCTTGGGTTACTCGGCATTGCTAAGCCGGAAGCCTATGGCGGTATGGGATTGGACTATAGCTATCAGACCGTGTTTGCTGAGGAGCTAGGTCGCATCCAAAGTGGTGGTGTGAGTATGGCGATTGGTGTACAGACGGATATGGCGACGCCAGCATTAGCTAATCATGGCAGTGACGAACTGCGTCGTGAGTTTTTGATGCCGGCCATCGCTGGAGATATGGTGTGTTCTATCGCCGTATCTGAGCCTCATGCGGGGTCAGATGTATCGGCGATTAAAACCACGGCGAAAAAAGACGGCGATGACTATATTATCAATGGCAGCAAGATGTGGATTACCAACTCCACACAAGCCGATTTTATTTGCTTGTTAGCCAATACCAGTGATGATGGTCCGCATAATAATAAGTCACTGATTGTTGTGCCGATGAATTTACCGGGTATTTCGCTCTCAGAAAAACTTAATAAACTGGGTATGCGCTCCTCTGATACTGCACAGATTTTTTTTGATGATGTGCGTGTGCCGCGGCGCTACCTTGTCGGCCAAGAGGGTGCTGGCTTCCGCTATCAGATGGAGCAGTTTCAGGAAGAGCGAATTTATGGCGCGGCGGGCGCGATCAAAGGATTGGAATACGTTATTAACGAGACTATTGAGTACACTCGACAGCGTCAGGCCTTTGGGCAATCAATTCTTGACAACCAGGTGGTGCATTTCCGTTTAGCTGAATTGCAGACCGATATCGCCTGTCTGCGCGCGCTTACTTACGATGCCGTTGAAGGTTATATCAATGGTGAAGATGTTACATTAAAGGCCTCTATGGCCAAGCTAAAAGCGGGACGCCTATCACGAGAAGTTACCGATTCCTGCCTACAGTATTGGGGTGGTATGGGCTATATGTGGGATAACCCTGTTTCTCGGGCTTATCGCGATAGCAGATTAACCTCCATTGGTGGTGGTGCGGATGAGGTGATGCTAGGAATTATCTCAAAACATATGGGCATTTTGCCATCGCGTAAAAAGCGTTAACAAAAGAGTTTTTATCATAAACAAAAAAAAGGCCGAGTTATTACTAACTCGGCCTTTTTTATTGTCTTGTTGTTAAATATTGTAGAGCACGCCCATTAGGCCTACCACAGTCAATACAACAGTATATGGTAGAGCCATAATTACCATACGCATATATGACAGACGGATTAACGGTGCCAGTGCTGAGGTCAACAAGAACAGAAATGCTGCCTGACCATTGGGCGTTGCAACACTTGGCAGGTTAGTACCCGTATTAATGGCAATTACTAGTTTGTCGAAGTGATCGCGAGTAATATCACCGGCATCGAACACCGCTCTGACTTCGTTGATATAGACGGTAGCGACAAATACATTATCACTGATCGCCGACAGCAAACCATTGGCAAGGAAAAACATACCAGGCTGTACATCAGGGTCCATAGCCAATACCCAGCCGATAACGGGAGAGAACAGATGCTGTTCATGGATCACCGCAACAATGGCAAAGAATACTACTAGCAGTGCAGTAAATGGCAACGCCTCCTCAAACGCATGACCGATACGATGTTCTTCGGTGATACCGTTAAAGGCAGTCAGTAACACGATTACCATTAGACCAATCATGCCCACTTCAGCCCAGTGGAAGCCCAGCGCCAACACCAAAATAAGAGCAACCACCGTTTGCGTAATTAAAGCAGCCTTGTCGAACTGGGTGCGTTTAGAATCTTCATGATCGCTAGACTCTTTAAGTATCTTGCGAACTTCTTCCGGCATGGTCGCACCGTATCCGAGAATTTTAGCTTTCTCTAATAACACACAAGTGATAAGACCGCAGACAAACACTGGCATAGTCACAGGCGCCATACGCATAAAGAACTCCATAAACTCCCAACCGGCACGCTCTGCGATCAGTAGATTTTGTGGCTCGCCAACCAATGTGGTTACACCACCGAGCGCTGTACCCACGGCGCCGTGCATAATAAGGCTACGTAGAAAGGCGCGGAAATCTTCGAGATTTTGCTGTTGCTCAGCAATCACTGTTTGATCATTGGTGTGATCATGATTTTCATCAACAATACCCTTGCCCGAGGCAACCTTGTGGTAGACCGAGTAAAAGCCAACCGAAATAGTAATCAGTACTGCGGTGACCGTAAGTGCATCTAGAAACGCTGATAACACTGCGCCGGCAAAACAGAACAAGAATGACAATAGGGTTTTCGATTTAACGCCCAATAAAATTCTCGTAAAGGTAAATAGCAGCATATCGCGCATAAAGTAGATGCCGGCAACCATAAACATCAACAACATAATGACGGGGAAATTGCTCACAGTCTCCTGATACACGGCTTCAGGACTGGCCATACCTAAAACGATAGCCTCGATCGCCAATAATCCACCGGGTTGTAATGGGTAGCATTTAAGCGCCATTGCCAGAGTGAAAATAAATTCTCCAATCAACATCCAACCGGTAACGAACGGTCCGAATAGATATAAACAGATCGGGTTAATAACTAAGAATGCAACAATGGCCGCTTCGTACCAGCTGGGGGAATTGCCCAAAAAGTTGCTTCTAAATGCTTGAGTTAATGTCGGAGTCATAAGATATCCCTAAAATTCATTAAACTGGTGATGTTGTTTAAACGATGGATCAACGCTAGCGTTTATTCATGGTAGACTAGTCAAAATCCGGCTCAAACCTTAGCCTTAGCGCTAACACTTTGCAAGTATTATGGGTTCTATCAGTTGCTATTTTGGTCGCTATCGGTAAGGTATTTATACATTGGCAAATTCGCAGATTCACAATGGCTTTCATGCCAACCCTCAATCGATCAATACAGATAAAAAATGGGTCCTAGCCGTGGTTGGTGGCAATATCCTCGTGCCAGTTAAATCAGACGCTGCTGATAGCGTGGTAATCGATCATGAGTCTGCAGATCAGCTAAAATTTTTCTGCCAACGACGATTACAAATGGGCCAGTATCAGGGCTTAGACTGCCAAGTCTGGGAGCTAATGCCGGAAGCAACAGCAGCAGAAGATTTTAATTTAGTTGAGTTGCGCAGTTTGCTGGTTGGAGCGGATGAGCAACAGTTCACTATGGCCTGTCGTGCCGTGCAATTACTCGATTGGCAAGACAGTCATCAGTTCTGTGGCCGCTGTGGCCAAGCCATGCAATGCGTTGATACTGAGCATGCCATGCGTTGTGAGTCCTGTGATATCAGCCATTACCCCCGTATATCTCCTTGTATTATTGCCGTAGTGACCAAAGGTGATCATTGCTTGTTGGCGCGCCAGCCCAGCTGGCCTGAGGGCATGTTCAGTGCTCTAGCAGGTTTTATAGAGGCAGGCGAAAGCGCAGAACAGGCTGTACATCGAGAAATTTTTGAAGAGGTGGGTATTGAAGTGACGAATATTCGCTACGTAAGTAGTCAGTCATGGCCATTTCCTGGCCAATTGATGTTGGGCTATATTGTAGAGGCGGTGACCGACAACATTCAGATTGATGGTGAAGAAATCAGCGAGGCAGGTTGGTTCCGTTATGATCAATTGCCCTCATTCGTACCACCCTCGACTATTATGTCGGGGCAACTTATTCAGCAATTTATTGATGAAGCTTCAGGCAAGACCTAGCATCTGATACATTTCGCCATTGATAAATTACACCATAGGCTTTTATTAACTATTTTGGAGTGACACTTGGAATTCTTTATTGAGTATGGGCTATTTTTAGCAAAAGTAGCCACTGTTGTGGTTGCCATCGCCATTATTATCAGTTTGGCTGTCGGTGCAAGTCTTAAGGGTAAGCAGGGCGGTGATAAAGGTCATCTTGAAATTACCCCGCTCAATCAGCAATACGAGGATATGTCCGAAGCCATGCTGATTGCCACCATGGATGAGTCGCTACAGAAAGCCGAAGAAAAAAAACTGCATAAAGCCAAAAAGAAGCAGGCGAAAGCTGATAAAAAAGCGCAAAAGAGCGAGAGGGAAACGGACACCAGTGCTAAAAAGCGCGTATTTGTACTGACTTTTGATGGCAATATTAGTGCCTCTGCCGTGAGTCATCTGCGTGAAGAGGTTACTGCAGTTCTCACTCAGGCCAAAGCCAATGATGAAGTACTGGTAAAGCTTGAGAGTGCCGGCGGTATGGTACATAGCTACGGCCTAGCCAGTAGCCAGTTAGATCGGTTGCGCAAAGCGCAGATCCCTATCACGGTGTCGGTTGATAAGGTTGCTGCCAGCGGTGGCTATATGATGGCCTGTGTTGCCGATAGAATATTAGCTGCACCGTTTGCCATTATTGGCTCGATTGGGGTAGTGGCGCAAATGCCAAATTTTAATCGTGTGTTAAAAAAACATGATGTCGACTATGAACTGCTGACTGCGGGTGAACATAAGCGAACATTAACAATGTTTGGCGAAAATACTGATAAGGGGCGTGAGAAATTTATCGAGGAATTGGAAGAAACCCACCAATTATTTAAAGACTACGTCTCCGAGCGCCGCCCGCAAGTCGATATTGATAAGATTGCCACTGGTGAAATCTGGTACGGCAGCAAAGCACTGGAAATGGCCTTGGTGGATGATATTCAGACTAGCGATGAGTACTTGGTTGCCTGTATCCAGCAGGCGCAGGTTTATGAAGTGGCCTATGTGCAGAAAAAGAAACTACACCAACGTCTGGGTATCGCTGCCGAAGAGAGTGCTGATCGCTTACTGCTGAAATGGTGGGGCAGACTGACACAAAATTCTAATAAACAGGTATAGCTTTATGTCGAAATCGCTACGTTGAGATGGTTTAAGCCTGTGCCGCTAATCTCTGCGCAGACGATCACTAAGCGCAATAGGGTTGGGGAAATTGAAAATAACAATATAGCTAGAAATCAAAAAGGTGATAATGGCGGCGGCCTGAATTAAATGCGAGGCATTATTGCCAATCAACTGCGTGTTCAGGGCAATATAGGCGATTAGTAGAGAGAACTCACTGTTTTGGCCAAGCCTAAAGCCTATATCCCAAGATAGCTTATCAGACTCGCTATGAGCTCTGAGCAAGTAGCGGTACAGCAAAGGTTTTATGGTTAACATAATCGCGGCTAGCACCAGTGCGGGCAATATAATATGCGGGATCAGCGACAGATCAAAGCCACCACCAAGTGAAAAGAAGAACAGAATCAAGAAGAAATCGCGCAATGGCTTAAGGTTGAGTGCGATATATTGCGCGATGGGGCTAGTAGCAATAGAAATGCCGGCAATAAAGGCGCCGATTTCACGTGATAGCCCAATACTCTCTGCCAATTCCGCCACGCCTAAACACCAACCAATCGCCAATAGAAAGATATACTCTCCAATTCGATCAAAACGTGAAAATAGCGGCTGCAATACAAAACGAACCATCAGTACTGAGCCGCCGATCAGCACAGGTAGTGCGATCAAACTGCGACCAAACTGCAGCATGCCCGAACTGCCTGAGATATCGGATATCAGCATTAGCAGAACAAAGATGGCCAAAAAATCCTGCATAAGCAGCATGCCGACCATAAGTTCACCGGAATGTCGATGATGCAGAGCAGTGGTGGGTAGCAACTTAATACCAATAATGGTGCTGGAAAACATCATTGAGATACCAATAATCAGGCATTCAATAAAGCTGTAGTTAAATGCATAGGCGACAGCAAACCCCAGGCTAGCAAACAACAGAGAACTAATAAGAGTGATATGGGTGACTTGTTTAAGCACTCGCATTAGCGCTTGTGGCTGCATATCGAGGCCGAGCAGAAACAGCAAAAAAATAATGCCAATACTGGCTATTTGGGCTATTAGGTCGACATCGGTCACCCAACCTAAGCCATGAGGTCCCAGGGTAGCTCCGAGGGCGATATAAGCCACGAGCAGAGGTTGGCGACTAAACAGAGCGATAGATGCCAGCAACGCACCACCGCTAAAAATAAAAAAGAAAATCTGGATAACATGATGGTCCATTTAACACGTCTCCCTTGATTTATAAATGCTAGCGCCTTTTGAACAGTGGTTGCGGTTGATCGACCGCCACTTGATAACTGTCGGTGAAGTCTGTCAGCGATTTTGCCGCCTGTTCAAGATCGATATCATGGTCAAATTGAAAGGCATTAAATCCACAGCGTTGTAATAGAAATAACTGATCGCGAAGAAAATGCCCGATTGCTCTTAATTCGCCAGTATAACCATAGCGTTCACGTAGCAAGCGAGCAACGGAAAAACCTCGGCCATCAACAAATTTTGGAAAATTAATCGCAATCAAGGGAACATTGATAATAGTGTCGACAAAATTTTCTATTTCTTCGTTGCCATCAAACCAAACGCCAACAGCACCCTGATGATCACACAGTTCGGCATGCCGTTGCTGCCAAGTGGCGTGATGCACGACAATATCACCAGCGGGTAATGAGTCCGAATCAGTATCGACCCTAGTCCAGTGGTTATCGATGATCTGTGCATCTTTAAGCAGTTGCGCCATACACTCGCTCCTTAAATTTATCGATGCCGATACGTTGGTAGGTGGCTAAAAAGGTCTCTTCATACTGACGATTTTCAACATAGACGTCCAATAGCTTTTCGATACTGTCAGTGACGGCATCGCGCGACAAAGAGGGTCCCAGGACTTTAGCTAAGGCTGCATTTTTACTGGCGCTGCCACCTATTTGAATCTGATACCATTCCTCGCCTTTTTTATCCACTCCGAGAATGCCAATATGACCAATATGATGATGGCCGCAGGCATTCATACAGCCTGAGATATTCAATTCAAGATCGCCTAAATCATAGACATAATCGAGATCATCAAATTTACGCTGAATGGCCTCGGCAACAGGGATAGATTTGGCATTGGCTAGCGAACAGTAATCACCGCCAGGACAACAAATCATATCGTTGATGGTACCTATATTTGGTGTTGCCAGACCTGCATCTTTGGCTGTACTCCAGAGCTCATACAGATCTGTCACTACCACATCGGTGAGGACAATGTTCTGATTGTGAGTAGAGCGCAGTTCACCGAAGGAAAATCGATCGGCCAAATCGGCAATGATTTCCAACTGTCGGTCAGTTACATCACCAGGGGCTACACCAGCCGGCTTTAGCGACAGACTGACTGACCGATAACCCGTTTGTTTCTGCAGCTGGGTGTTGCGATCTAACCAGCGGCTAAAGGCCTTGTTTTCAGCTGCTGTCTGTTGCAGTTTCCTGTTAGCCTTGTCGCTATCAATAGACTGGTAGTTTGGCAACGTAAAAAATGCCTTTACGCGATTAATTTCATGCTCGGTTAAAGTCGCCGGACCATCTTTTAAATGCGCCCACTCGGCTTCGACACGCTCAGCGAACACCTCTGCAGTCCAAGCTTTGACCAGTATTTTGATTCTGGCTTTATATTTATTGTCGCGGTTACCGTAGCGGTTGTAGACGCGTAAAATGGCATCGAGATAGGTTAATAGATGCTGCTTGGGCAGAAATTTGCGGATCAGTGATGCAATCACTGGTGTGCGGCCTAGGCCGCCACCAACAAAAACCTGAAAGCCTGCTTCACCCTGATCGTTAGTGACCAGTTGGATGCCTATATCATGCAATAGAAAAGCCGCGCGATCCTGTTCCGATCCGCACAAGGCAATCTTAAATTTACGTGGTAGAAACGCGAACTCTGGATGCACCGTTGACCATTGGCGAATGATCTCACACCAAGGTCGAGGGTCTTCGATCTCATCCACCGCGACCCCAGCATATTGGTCAGTGGTGGTATTACGGATGCAATTGCCACTGGTTTGAATGGCGTGCATCTCTACACTGGCTAGTTCAGCGAGAATATCAGGTACTTCTTCAAGCTGTGGCCAATTCAGTTGAATATTTTGTCTGGTCGTAAAATGCACGTAGCCCTTATCGTATTGCCGCGAAATATGGGCCAATTTGCGCAGCTGGCGGCTGGATAGAAGCCCATAGGGCACAGCAATGCGAAGCATGGGGGCTAGCCGCTGAACATAAAGTCCATTTTGTAACCGTAGGGGAAGAAATTCCTCTTCACTGATATCGCCAGCTAAAAAGCGCTGAGTTTGGTCTCGATATTGTGCTACGCGCTCATCAACAATTTGTTGGTCGTATTGATCGTATTTATACATCTAGGTCTAAACTGTCTCGGCAGCAATGATTTTGGGGCGCTATGATAGCGGTAGCGGTTATTCTTTTAAATTATTATTTGCCTATATGGCCATAAAGTTATGGAATAAGCGGCTAATCTGATTTTATTGCCCCTATTAAAGAGAATTTTATGCTGATCAACTGCGTAGCAAGGGGCGACAGTTGGATATTAGATTGCTAAAATGCCGCCTCGAAAAATTGGCGCTAATCTCCAGCCTATTAGAAAATGACTTGGTTGAGAAACCTACCTAGAAGATGAGACTGTTTTATGAGCGAGAACACTAATCAAGAAAATGACGGCGATTCAAAAGCCGACGCTATTGCCATTGTTGCCCTTTTGACAATTATCTTAGTTACTGTAATTTACTGGTTGTCTAGATTATAAATCGGAGCTGAGTTAGTTATGGCAAGCCAGTCCCATAAAGTATCTATTGCTGAAAATCACAGGCACAAACAGTTGGTAGAACAGGTGTTGGATCAGGTGCCAGATGCGAATGCCATTGACAGCGCCTATGCAGTCCAGCTGCAAGAACAGATTAAAGCGCTGCTGATTGAGAAGAATGCCGTGATCATCGCGCATTATTATACCGATCCGTTGATTCAAGCACTGGCTGAGGAGACTGGTGGTGTGGTGTCGGATTCGCTGGAGATGGCGCGCTTTGGTAATCAGCATGCGGCGGACAGTCTCGTGGTGGCTGGCGTTAAGTTTATGGGTGAGACGGCCAAGATACTCACGCCACATAAGCGCGTGCTGATGCCTACCCTCGAGGCGACTTGCTCATTAGATGTTGGTTGTCCCGCAGGTGAATTTGCACTGTTCTGTGATCAGCACCCAGACCGCACGGTGGTGGTTTACGCTAACACCTCTGCTGCAGTTAAAGCGCGAGCCGATTGGGTGGTAACGTCCAGTATTGCGCTTGATGTAGTTGATCATCTTGACTCATTAGGTAAAAAGATCCTCTGGGCGCCGGATAAGTATCTCGGTGGTTATATCCAGAAAAATACCGGTGCAGATATGCTAATGTGGGATGGTAGCTGCATTGTTCACGAGGAGTTTAAAGCTAAGGGAATTATTGATTTACAGCAAGTCTATCCGCAAGCAGCCGTGTTGGTGCACCCAGAATCACCCGAATCTGTGGTCGATATTGCGGATGTTGTCGGTTCAACATCGCAGTTAATCGCGGCAGCACAGTCTCTGCCTCAACAGCAGATGATTGTGGCTACAGATCAGGGCATTTTTTATAAGATGCAACAGGCGGTGCCAGATAAGCAACTTATCATAGCACCCACAGGCGGTAGTGGCGCCAGCTGTCGCAGCTGCGCTAATTGTCCTTGGATGGGAATGAATAGTCTGGAAAATCTGCACGCCTGTTTGAAGCAGGGTAGTAATGAAATTGCCGTCGATGCCGATACCAGCGCTAAGGCCTATAAGTCCCTTGAGCGAATGATGAACTTTAAGGTATCAAATTAAAGCTTTTTGATACGGTCTTCCATCGCTTTAACCTCCACTAAGCGCTGTCGAATAATCGCTGAGCGCTTAAAGTCTGCGGCGACCAATTTGACCGCGAGTGCGAGCTGTTTTCTTGCCATATCAAAGGCACCGACCAGAATAAAATATTCCGCTCTGGCCTCGTGCACACCCGAAATATTCCCTGCTAGCCCTCTCACCTCGGCCAGTTGATACCAAACCATCGGATCCTCTGGACGACTTCGACTTACAATCGTTAATACATCGCTGGCTTCTTCGTAGCGGTGCGCTTGCCACAGCGCCTCAGACTTAAGTCTGGCCAAAGGGTAGTTATTAGGATTGATGGCCAGTAGTTTGTTGAGTTTGCCAAGCGCCTGTGAATACTCGCGCTGCTCGATATGCAGGTTGATATCAGCATATTGATAGGGCAGTTGTGTTGGATCCTCTTGCAATAGTGGCGCAAGTATCGCTCGCGCTTTGGTGAAATTGTTGGCTCTAGTATGAGCGAGAACCAAGCCATAATGCGCGGCGTTGGGGCGATGAGTATTGTTATCTAACTGTCCTTGAAATTGCTTGATGGCTTTGCTGTTATCGCGCTGTATTGCCAGCAAAGCTCTGGCCTGCATCAAATAAAATTCTGCATTGTCAGGGTATTGGCGCATAGAGCTGGTCATCGCCCGTCCTCGGGCATCGGCAATACGCTTTTCAGTGACTGGGTGCGTAAGGAGAAATTCGGGTAAGCGACTACCGCGGTATCGCGTTGCACGCAATAATGTTGCAAACATATTAGCCACCGCCGCAGGATCACGTTTGGCTCGCTCCATCGTCTGTAACCCAAGTCGGTCAGCCTCCTGCTCATTGGACCTGCTGTAGCGTAATCGACTGTCCATTGCCAGAGCCTGCGTGGCGGTAATAGCCGCCATGCCCGCATCACCCCCGGCAGTTGCGGCAAGCACTAAGCTACCGAGTAGACCGGCCAGACTTATCATGGAGTTAGCGCGTTGAGCTTCCAGACCTCGAGCAAAATGTCTTTGGCTCAAATGGGCTAATTCGTGTGCCAGCACTGAGACCATCTGATCTTCGTTTTCGGCAAAGGCAAATACACCGGTATGAAAACCAACAATGCCACCGGGAACCGCAAATGCATTCATTGATGCATTATTGACTATGACTAATTCGAGCCTTGGATCCTCGAGATCGCTGTAAGTGGCCAAGTTATACAGCAACTGCTCCAAATACTGCTGCATTAAAGGGTCATCATGTTCGCGTACACGACTGCGAAAGGCCTTCAACCAGGTTCTACCCAGTTGGTATTCCTGTCGTTTCGAGACAATGCCAGATGCACTGTCCCCCAACAGTGGAAGCTTTATATCATTGGCTAGCGCACGCTGAGTGGTTATTGATAGAGACAAAAGAATAATGATCATTGCCACCAGCGCAGCGGTGATAACGATAGTTAGCGTGGTTTTACACTGAGGAGTTATTTTGGTCAAAATTAAACAATTAATCTCTTATCGATTGTAGATTCTGTACTTTGCTATCACTGCGCAGGCGTTAACCTAAAGCATTTCGACAGTTCAAGTATTACTAAGTTTTACAGGCTATACAACG
>MDTG01068870.1_pt1 | contig 12838 bp, 12 predicted proteins | sample 811421 | NCBI WGS metagenome assembly MDTG01 (sample SAMN05326645, study PRJNA326480) | marine metagenome | isolation source: seawater | place: Pacific Ocean: South East | collected 2011 | reverse complement strand
TACCCATGTTGTTGTCGATAACATCTGTTGTGTTATTTGACGTGTCCATGATGTTCTTGTAGTCGAATACACCACCATCTTTCTTAACTGATTCCATAAAGTTGTCAGCTAAAGTTTTAATCTCTAATCTGGTTTGAGCGTTATTGAACTCGAACAAGTAGTTTTTCAAGATTTCTGCAAGACCATCTTCAATAAAGATAAGAACTTCTCTTACGTGTGCTGAAGATAATGCTGATTTTATACCTTGTTGTGCAGTCTTGTTACCTTTGATTGTTAAACCAACACCTCTTTCGAATACTATTGGGTTGTAACCAAATGGCTCAAGTACATCTCTGTCATTCTTGTCGAATGCAAACTCAAGTGATTGTACACCTGTACCACCTACGACACCTCTTCTTGGTCCTGCAATAATTGACCATGGAAGTGCATCTGTAAATTTATCGATGTAATTATTTGATACGTATGCTGCTGGTGGAATAACTTTAGTTCTACCGTTTTCGATTACATTAAGACCAGGACCGTAGTAGAATGCAAAGTTTGCACCTTCATTGATCGATGGTAATGTGTAAAGCGCTGGTGGGTTAGTTTCTAAGTTACCTCCTGTTGCTACGTGTCTTACATTAAATCCGAATGGAGCTGTTGTATCTTTGAAAGAAGGATTAGTTGATGCTTTGAATTCTTTCACCATTGGTGCGTTAAGAATTGCAGAAGCATTTTGTCTTTCTTTACATAAGAATGACAATTCTTCTTTATTTATGATACCTCCATTTTCTAATGAACCGAATGTATCAACTACATATCTGAATGTGATATTATCTTTATCAACTAAAGCGTTACCTAAACCAGTACCTGGCTTGATAGCTGCTAATAATTCAGAAATATCTTTGTGAGTTTGTGTTGCTCCTTCTAATGGGAAAGTTCTGTAAACTCCTGAAGCTTCTTCATATCTCTTAAGTGCATATTCTGGTGCAACAGAAACTGGTCTGTGAGTTTCAAACTTGTAATAAGTTATACCTCCAGTGAATTCTTTAACAATCTTCTTAATTCTAGAAAGTTTGTTGTTATCACCTGGTACATACATACCAACTTTGATTCCAGCGTCAAGTGTAGCTGTACCTGTTACTTGGAAAGTAAAGTTTCCTGCTCCTTGGTCTGAGAATGTCCAACCTCCACCAACTGGGAACATTACTGCTCTTGAGTTAGGTGCTAAATCAGCTATTTGGAAACCTCCTGCTGAAGCGCTGTTTACGCCTCTGTCAAAAGATGTTAATACTAATTGGTTAGTTTTGTTGTGATAATCAGAAATACTGAATCCTCCACTTGCACCTGCTGCTGCAGTTATTAATACCTTTTGCTGCCCTCCAATTGGGTCAGTGTATGCTGCATCAACTGCTGCAATTTCAACATATTCTCCAATATTCTGTGCTTTTAGGAATTTACCTGCTGCTAATGCTGCTGCTCCTTGTGATACCCAACCGTTGTTGGCACCACCTGAGATAAGTAAGTTTCCGTCTCTAACTTCAAAATCAACACCTTGTGAGAATTCTGCGTCAGTACCGAATGCAACGAATTTTTCGTATGCTGCTTTCTTAATATTTCCTTCTGCAGTGATTAAAACACCTCCAGCAATATCGTCAATTTGAGAAATTTTACTATATTCTGTAGTTGCTGCATCTCTTTGTAAGTATTTTGATGTTGTAAGACCAAAAGCAGTAGATAAGTTAGCTGCTGTTAAATCAGCTCCACCTTGAAGTTTTACTGTATTTCCAACTACTTCTGCAGTTGCATTAAAGGTTAATGCTCCACTTGTTGATAAATCTACAAAATCTCTAGTTACTTCTTGCTTTACAAAGTGTGAAAGTAAGTTGTAATCTTGATATATGTTGAAATTATCACCAATTAAATCAACGTCTCCTAATGCATCTTCTTTAACTGCACAGAATAAACCTGTTCTTCTTGCTTCTAAGTTAATTATAGTTTCAATGTACATTTGGTTACCTTCGTTATCCATAAATTCTGGAATTAAAGATACACTGTCGTACTGTGCTAATAAAGTTACTTCTCTTAGACCAACAAATTTAGCTAATTCTGAAGTCATAAGACCGTTTTCATCAAAATATGTCCCGTAATTAGGGTCATTGTTTAATTCTGCTGGGTCAAATTTACCTTTGAATACAAATACATCTACTAAATAATCAGACACATATTCGTCTGCAGCGATATATTCTGGAATGTTTGCTTCACCATACCATTCTCTTGCTGTTAATTCAAAACCTCTAACATCTGCAGCTTGTCTAATGATAACTGAAATAGGGTCTTGTTTAATGTTAGCAAATGAAATTGCGTGGTTGTCGTCTTCTGCAGTTGCTAGTAATAACTTCTCGTCTGAAGGAACCCAAAACTTATCAATATCAAATACATCGCTAAATTTCTTAGCCGCTGCATCAGATGCTTGAATAGTGTTAGCTGATAAACCTTCCTGTGATGAGTTAGTTGCTGGTGAGAAAAGACTCACTTTATCATCGTCATCAACAGATGTTAAGTTTAATGCTAAAATTGGCCCTCTAGAAAGAGTTTCAATCGCAGATCTGTGGAAGAACATATTTTTCTTTTCTAATGACTTATCAATGCCACCGAAAACTTGCTTGAACTGCTCTACGTCTTCTACTAATACTGGAGTGTTGTAAGGACCTTTATTCGATCTACCTACAACTAGTCTAATAGTTTCCGCAGGGATGTTCACGGTTTGTGATTTGTCAAACTCTAGACGATATACGCCTGAGCTTTTGAACTGTAGTAATTGAGGACTTAATGCCATAGTTGTTCGTATTATTTTTTAATTCTTTTATTATATATCTCTTAACTTTGCTAAATTTATTTCAACAGGTCATAAATATCATATTGTAAATCTCCAGCTTCATCCGAATCCCTGTATAATATGTTCTCCATCTTCTCATGAATGCTCGGGTCGATGAAATCCAGAAGCTCTTCAATAAAATCTGCGTAGTCTGTTGTATTAAAAAATTCAGTTGCGGTTATGCAAGTCATTATTACATCGTCGTTGCCCATTTGAGCTCCGTAACTACCATTTGGTAAAGTACCGAATAATGATGCCTCTTTCACCGTAATTTCATCAGTTAATTCTAATCTATTTATCTTGTAAAGTTTTGCGAAATTCTGACAAAAGATGGCTTTATTATCAGATTTTAATTTAATTCCTGGTTTTAGAGTTCTTGCATCATGACGATGTCTGAATTTTACAACCATTTCATCGTCAAAATCATTTCTTTGTGGAAAAATACTTCTTAAGTATTGAAATAGTACTGTACCATAAGTATTATACTCTACAATCATTTTTACGTTTTCAGAGTTGAATATATCAACTGCTAATGTATATAAGACCTTTGCAAAATCTTCAATAACATGTTCATTAGACCTGAAACGACAAACTTGTTCAAACTTAAAGAAATCATACATTGCACCCGCATTTAACACATTTTCTATTTCTTCCTCATTCATAGGACAAACTTTGAAAACATTAATAACAGATGCATCACCTCCATTTCCTTCTGCAATATCTACTGAAAATAACCAGAAATTTTCACCATCTTTACATGTTTCAATATCAAAATCTGGGTCCCATTCTAAAAAGCCTTTAGTGTCAATAGAAATATAGTCGAATTGATCGAAATCATGATAGACATAATCTTTCATTCTTTTTCTCATCTTTTTCATATCTACTGGGTCTAATAGTAGATTTGAACTAGAAACGAATTCGTTACCATATTGTTTATTAAACGCTTCAATTGAACCTAGGTTTCCGAGTTCTCTTTCGTACCATGCTTCGTCTCTGTCAGGATGTTGCCACCAGTCGATACGCATAGGATGATATTCATTATCGCCACGATCTGCTGCTGCGTATATTTCGTAAAACTTGTTGAATCCATTTGGTGTTGATGTAATTGTTATTCTTGAAACCTTAGAAGCTGATAGTGTAGGATATACATTTTCATAAAAAGAATCTGCGATTGATGGATGAATGTGAGCAAACTCATCTAAATATAAATTATGAATTGTAAAACCAATACCAGATTTTGCTGTGGTCGATTGTCCTATTAGTCGACAACCATTATCACACCTTACATTCATGACATCATATTTAATAATACCAGGTTTCATAAAGAATGGAAGATTTTCAATAACTGTTTTAGCTTTGTCAATAATTTCTTTTGTTGAATCAGATTTATTTGCAAGTAGCAGAGTATTCTTGTCCATGTTAAATGTCAAATACCATGCATTGAAAATAGATGCAGTTACTGTTTTACCCATTTGACGTGATGCTAAGACTATATTAAACCTTTCATTTTGAAAGTTTCTTAACATGTCTATCTGATAATCTCTTAGCTTTACCTTTTGAATTCCTTCATCTGTCATAACTACTGCATACTTTTCTGCAAAGTAAACAATATCTTTTGCACATCTCGCTAACTCTTGAATTTCTTCATCGGTATATTCAAATACGATATTACCTTTCTTTAGAAATTGTCTACCTTCATAGAACGGTAATTTAATTTTAGGACGATAACCTTGGTCCATCGCAAGCAATAAATCATTTATTTGCTTGGTAGACCAAACAATTCTTTCAGAAGCAGCCTGTGGACCGTCTTCCTTGGGAATCCATCTATTATCTCCTACGTAGTCTGACATTTATTGTTCTTCTGTTGGTTCAACGTCTTCAATATCCTCTTCAGTGTTGGTACCATCGATACCTGCACGAATTGCGGCCATTAAGTCTTTTGTACCTCTTTGGATATTTTTATTACCAGTGTCTCCACCAGCTCCTTCAATCTCAGATTGATTTTGTCTCTGTTGATATATCTCAATATCTCTAGCAATTCTTTTTGTACCTTCTTCTGCAGCCATTAAATACATGGTCTGAGATTTAATAATATCTAACATTGACTTTTGTAGAGTTGCAAGAACTTCAAACATTCTTGGTGCTAATTCACCAGAGTCAATTGTTTCTAATAGAGTGGTTAGCGCTTTTTCACCAGCTTGTAATTGATAAATCAGAGAAGACATTGTCATCTCATCCATCTGCTTCTTAGCTTTAATATATTCATCCTTTTCAATAATATCTGCATCTAGATAAAATTTCATTAAAGATGTGATGGTTTTTTGTGCCTTTTTAGTTGCACCTGATTTTAGCTCTGTGTAATTTACCATAGGTGCTAAACTTGTAGGTTTAGCTTGAATTGGTAAATCTTTCGGGTCATTTTCGACATCTAACGGACTATCACCTATCAAAGCATCTAATTCTTGCCTGATTTCATCTGCTTGGTCAGCTATAGTCTTTTTCTTGTTATTCTTATCGTTCTTATCACTCATATTATTATATTATATTCTATATATCCTAGTGTCAAACTAAGAACTAGAATTTGAAATTTACCTGTTTTGACTATACTTTCTAAGTTGAATAGAAGGGATTGCGTTATCAATAATCGAAGCATATTGATTATCTCTCACAATATATTGTTGTAAAATATTCTTATGTTGGTCTTTCTCGATAGTTTTATTAAATAATCTGATGTTTGTCATTGCTAATTTACCAGGCATTAATGACCATTTCTTTGAAGTTGCCCAACCTAATCCATTACCTATTTCAAATTTTTCGTCCATAACATTAATTAATGTATCTGAAATAGCCATAGAATTTATCTTATTACTTTGAGGGTTTAATTTATAGACATAAGCTCCAGTGTTTACGAATTTATTATTCAAGTTGTAAACTACTCCATACCAATTATCATTTACTAATTGTGTTTCAAATGGATATGATTTAACTTCATCGTTTATATAAGCTTTAATGTGTGTCTTATTAACAGTAAGTTTTAAACCTTTATTTCCTTGTCTTCCGTCAATTAAAGTTTGTTCTGCTGTATTAAATGTTGAACTAGGTTTAAACCATGCACTAAATGCTAAATTTTCTTCAGCGCCTAATAATGATTGTGTCTTATACACTAAACACTCTATACCTAAATCTCCAACAGAAGTTAAATCATAGTGGTTTTTAGAGATGATTGTCCATTTATTTCTAATTTCCATATCTGAAATTACTAGACCATTATGAATTCTTTCTCTAATACCATCGCCTACTTCTGAGTAAACAGTTTGATATTGTTCTGGTTTAGTAGACTGTACGTATTCATCTTTAATTTCTTCACCGAATACTTCTTCAACACCAGTGTATAAATCATCTAATTGTGTCTCAACTGCACTTCCATCTTCTACAATACTTGATGTACGCTCTTCATATTTTTTAAGCATTACTCTCCAATAAGTCATAGTTTGATTAAATTCATCAGCTAAACTTACGGAACTTACTTCATACATTCTGTTCATAATAGGAATGTACATATAATCTCTTGGTCTTGGATGTATACCTTCACCAAATGCAGCTTCCATTTGACCTTTTGTAATATGGATTTCAAAATCTTCAAATCCCATACCGAAAATATCGTATGTGAATTCTCTAGTTGGCATTGCATTATCAGGTACAACTATCTTTACTTCTCCTTGTTCTTTTACATTATAGAGAGAATACTCCATTAAAACAACATCTCTCGATCTTTGATCGGGCTCAACTCTAAAGTATTTTGTATTATGACCCCACATACTAGCTGCTAACTCACTAATTTCTTCATAAATTTTAGTAGGTCTATTTAAGTTATATGGGTCATAAACTGGGTCACTACAATCAATAACTATGTTAGTACAACCTGCTAAATATGGGTCGGTACAATCTGTACACAATTGTGGACATGACTGAATAGTTCCTGATGCAGTTTCTAATTCAAATGTAACTGATAAAAGACTTAAAGAATGTAAAGTTTCTAATCTATATGCTTCTGCTCTTACGTCTATCCAAAGAGGTTTATTAGAATCAAAATTCAAACCTAAAATATCTCTTGGTCCAATTCCGTTATTTAGTGGTCTTAATTCTGACATTTGACCACCATCACTTGAAGTTCCTTCTTGAGAATATCTGAATTCATAAGTAAAATAATTCTCAGTATCTGGAAATTCATACCACTTTGCATCGACTGCTGTAAATTCAGCAGGTTCTTGAACTATTAAATTGTTTTGATTACCAGTAATTCCTGAAATAGTAAACACCTGAGAACCTACTATGATTTTGTTACCAACATCTAGGTTTATGTTTAAATTTTTACCCACAAGAGTGGTGTCTCCTTGTGTAAAAGAAAATGTACCTACAGAATTAGGTGAACTTACACCCACTAAGATATTCCATCCAATTACTTTAGTTGTACCTAAAAAAGGTTCTTGTAATTTAGCGAAAAAGTAATCTCCTATTTCTGTTGCTGTAAAATTAGTTACTGCCATTTATGATTGAGTAATACTCTTATTTTTATTATATATCTGAGTCCCAATCGGTGATTAAAAGCATTTCAGGATTATCGCTCTCATGTGCCTCCAATGAGTTAATAAATGCATTAGTAACACCAAGAGTTTCTACAGTATTGTTTTCAGACTGATATAAATCTAAAGAACTTAAAAAATCTCTAAGTTTAAAAACTTTAAAAGTCTCATTTCTATTTAATAAACCAGATTTAACTAAAACTCTGTTAGCTAAATGTAATTCATTTGGTATAAACATATCAAATGTTCTAATAGAACCTCTAAGAACTTTTATATCATATTTAATAGTTTTAACCTGATCGACACTAACTATTCTATTATACGAAGAATTTAGATTTAGATTTACTCTAACATATTTTAAATTTGGCATAGTTTGAAATATCTGCCAAATAAAGTAAACTGAAGTTGCCTCTTTGTGGATGTTAGTATCACTAACTGCATGAAATCTATCAACATCCTTTTTAAAATCAGTTTGTAAATATGCTAACATTCTATCTTTTGATACAAGATAGCTTAATTCACCTGTTTTTCTAGCCTTTGAATCTCTGTTGACTATACCCCACAATTTTAAGTCAATGGAATTGTACTTATACAGTGTAATATCGATTATCTCTGTAAACTTATCTTGATTTTGATTTGTAGACATCTATCTGCGATTCGATTTTTTGTAAATCGGCAAAAAGAGCTTCTTTAGCGAATTCTTTCAATTCACCAAACTCTCTATTCCCAATCTCATTTTTACTCATAAATATTTCAACAGCTTCTTCGCTGGGATTATATTTATCAACTTCATTTTTCTTAGACTTTTTGGTTTTAGTGTAAAACCAACCTGGAACAGATTTAAACCTGGAAGCAACTGCAGACCAACAATCAATTACATTAGCTCCATTTATGCCATTAAAATTAAATAGTTGTGCATTAGCAGGATATTTAATAGACATAAATCTATTAATCATGAAGTGATGTCTCTTCTTGTTATGTTGTTTTATTTTTGCGTATGTCTGTGGCTTCGTGAACATTATTTTCACAAAGTCAAAAAGTTTTGTCTCGTCTAACATGGTTATTATATGTTGATAGCCATTAAAGTTTACTTACACCAATCTGCAAATGCTAACGCATGTGCATCAAGAGAATTGTAACCAGCAGCTGCAAGTTTAGCAGCGGTGTGCATTACTTCTGATTTTAAACCATAAGAATTTGCTTCTGCTAAAATTTCTTCTATTTGAAGGTGTTCATCTAATGTCATACTAAATGGAATTTATAGTTGTTTGTTTTTATTTTTTGATAAACTAATTTAACGTTTTTACCTTTATGGTCTTGACTTAATTTAGTCCAATTACTTTCTCCGCTTTCGACAAAGTGCCAAACGTTAGTTCCTTTACCTACTATGGGATATTTAATATTTATATGTTCACTTTCTCCATTAGGATAATTCCATTGTACATAACTTCCTTTGAAGAAATTATCATCTATTATTAAAATTGAACCTATTGGCATTTTATCTTCAATTGCAATAAATTCATTCCATCCATGCAATGCACTTGGAAATGGGTTATGTAAATCCAAATCCCAAGAATCTAAATGAACTAAATTAGGTACAACTTCTACTTGCTCTAGAAATTTAACAGAATCTTGAATATAGTGTTGTGGTGATAGATTTAACTCTGAGTAAAAGTAAATACTTTTATCTACTTGGTCTTCAGAAACATCTACCGAATGAAATTCTCCACCAGATAATTCACATGCTTTAGCAAAAAATGCACCTACACCTCCATCAGCCCAATTTGCAGAAGCTCCAGTCTCAAAACAAACTATTTTATTAAAATTGAATTTATCTCCTATAGAATTAACAACATTATCAAGTTGTTCTATTCTAATTAAACTATTTCCATCGTTTTTTTCAACTTGACTTTTATACCAAATTAGAGATTCTTCAAATATGTTTTTCATGTAGCAAAGTTCTTAAATGATTATTGATTTTTGCTAAAACATAAGATGATTCATTTCTATTACCATAACACGCTTCCCATAGTGATTGTTTAGGAAAATCAGGGTCGTCTTGGGTTTTAGCCCATTTCTTAGCGGCTTCAAAATCTTCTACTGACCATGAAAATTCTTTAGTTGGTAAAGGTGTGAATGTTCTCTTAATTTTTCTCAGTAGCTTTTTCATTTGAATGATTTTCTTTTATTGGAGCTATTTTGTCTAATTCGTCTGCTAGTTTCATTAACTCATCATAAGCAAACCTCTTATTATCATCATTTCCTCTTTCTATAAATTGAATTAAAGATGCCATGTGAGCTCTCCAATTCCATTCCATTTTAATAGTTGATGTTTTAGTTTTTTGTGTTTCACTCATTTAGAATAGTTTTTTAGTTGGGTCTTTCTTAGTATCTGACTTCTTTCTACCTACTAATTTCATAGGTGCTTTAGTAGTTTTATCTGGAACATCCATGCCTTTAAATGGGTCAGGAGCAAAAGATGCATCCTTATCTAACCAGGCTGTGCCCTCTAAGATTTTATCCATTTCCATTATAGAATCTTTATTTTCTATGGCACCTTCCCAGTCTTTCTCTATAGCTTCATATATAGCTTTTTGAATTGGGTCAGGAATTGTTTTGTTATGTAGCAACATTAACGCAATGTTATTAGTCAAATTTACTTTAATTAAAGTAGTGTTAGTGTGACCGATAACTCTGTAAATAATGTCTGCTAATTTATCTTTGGCTTCTGAAGAGAATAAGTAATCTATCTTAAAGTCTTTATATTCTTTAATATATTGATTCCAAATAATATCTGCAGTCTTATCAGTAATTGCATAATTACGTAATTTACCGTTCTTAAGTTCTTTTTGCCAAGTAACTACAGATGGTATATTATCTGATTTATCACCTACAAGAATTTTCTTAAAGATAAACTCGTCACAATCTGTTTCTACAATAGAAATCTTATTTGCCTCTACCCAATTCATAATATCTTGTTGATAGTTATCTCTTAACATAGTTTTACCACCCATATTAAATAACATATCGTCCTCTGACATATCTGATGCTGCAGATGTTTCCATATCTTTTTGAAAACCTTCATAAGCATAAAGTGTTTTCTTAGTATTGTAGTACCAAAGCGTATGAGAGTCATTAGTATCTGAATAGTTAACTAACTGAATTAAGTCTCTATCACCAGTCCATACGACACATGATTTACCTCTAGCGTTCAACATAGTTGACCAACCAAAGATAACGTCATCTGCTTCTGCACCTTGAATTTGATGTACTGTTACACCTTTACTTGCTACAATTTTTTGAAATTCTTCATAGACACCATATACTGCTGTCCAATCTACATTAGAACTTTGTTTTCTTGTGCCTTTGTAATCTGCTTCTGGATATAGGTCTTTTCTCCAAGATTTAGAGTCTACTGCTAACACGACATCATCTACGAACATTTTTAACTTACGCATCTCTGATGCAAAGTCGATAGATAATTTACGCATAAACTGGGCTTTTTGTTTATCATCGCCCAATAATTTAGCATCTCCTTTTGGCTTAGGTAGTACGAATAACCTACTAAATACAAAGTAGTTACCGTCTATTAGTAATGTGTGTTTTCCCACTTTCATAATTTATATTTCTTTGCTTGTATCTAATATACCACTTTTTTTTGACATAAAAAAATCCTGGCTAAATTATTTTCTAATAATACTCTGAATATCATAAATACAACTTAGCATTGTAATTACCGGGTCTATAACATGAATTCTTTGTGCTTGATGTTTAGCTACAGTGATGATTATCTGTGGAATAAATTTAACGCTTTGTAATTGTTCTTGATTTATATATTCGATAAATTCTTCACCCAATGATTGTAAAACATCATCAACTCTGTTAGAATAATTACTTACTAACATTTGATAATTTTTAGCAGGGTCAGTTTCATTAAATATAAGTTCAAATACATCTTTGTAAACAGAATTAAATTTCTTAACATCGTTTACATTGATATTTGAAGTACCTTGTGTTTTAAATCCTTGAAGTTTATTTAAAGTTGACCTCAGATCTGGGAAGTTACGTCTAACAAATTCTACTAGAGCATCTTTCTCAATGGTCATTTCTTCTTGCTTACAAATATCATATACTCTACGAATATATTTCTTTGTTAACTCTGATTCTTCTTCTTTATCAAAATCAAAGTTAATAACTTCAAATCTTGAAAGGATTGGGTCTGGTAATTTGTTAATGTAATTACAGGTTGCGATGAACCTAGAATTAGAAGCAAATTGTTCCATAGTAGCACGAAGTGCTTTAAAGAATTGGTCAGATACTCCATCTACCTCATCAAGTATTACTACTTTAAATGAACCGGGTGCATCCATTATAGAAACAGTAGAACAGAAATCTATAATTCTAGTTCTGATAACTTCAACAGATGTATCTGTAGATGCATTGATATACAGATATGGTAGATTAAATTGATTAACGATTGCTTTTGCACAAGATGTTTTACCAGTTCCAGGAGAACCTGCAAATAACATGTTTTGGACTAATCCGTCTTTAAATTTACTCATTACTCTATCTGGGAGAATGAGTTCATTTAGATTTTTTGGCCGATACTTTTCGGTAAAGAGTTGGTTTATTGATTGCATACAACTTTGTTTAGTTATTATAGTTTAAAACGTGATTTTGTTTCATTGATAAATATAAATATGAGGATTAACATTCAAAAGACTGGGGGACCATGGCCAGCTAATCGTTATGGTATCATCCTAAAACATTTACCCAAATTTTTAAGAAAGTTTCTAATAACCAACAGAAATTTATCTAAATTTTCTGATGATGAAAGGGTTATGGAATGTATCTTAAGAATGCAAAGACCTAAATCTCACCAAACTACAAAGATATTTTGGGACATGGTAAATGACAGAGCTCTTTCTGAGAAAGGTTTATATCGCTCATATAATACTGTAGAATGGCAATGTGCAATAAGTTTAAAACCTATCAATGCTAAATTTATGAACTTTGATTTAGAAAACTTTGTACACCCAGAATATCATGATGTTTTAAAAGCACCGATGGTGGACAGTCGTATCTTAAAATCTTCAATTGAGTTTCGCAAGAAATGTAAAAAACTCCTGCTCGATCAACGAGAGGAGTTTCTTAAACTTGCTAAAAAGAACGCTAAACGTTCCCTTTAAATTACTTATTCATTAAAGCTCTGAATTTATCAGAAACTCTCATACCTTCGTAAAGTTCAATTTTCTTAGGTAATTCTGTGTCTACGCTTTCTTCAGCTAGTGTAGTTGCTGGAGCCTTAGTAGTTTCAGCTGCTGTAGTTTCAGTCGCTGCTGTAGTTTCAGTCGCTGCTGTAGTTTCAGTCGCTGCTGTAGTTTCAGTCGCTGCTGTA
>MDTG01346111.1_pt1 | contig 12839 bp, 10 predicted proteins | sample 811421 | NCBI WGS metagenome assembly MDTG01 (sample SAMN05326645, study PRJNA326480) | marine metagenome | isolation source: seawater | place: Pacific Ocean: South East | collected 2011 | reverse complement strand
TTCCATGTCTTAAGACAAAGTACCATTGGCGCTGAAAGGCTTGACTGCCGAGTTCGGAATGGGATCGGGTATTACACTTTCGCAATAATCACCAGGCGGATGTCTTCTACTAAAATTAAATAACAATGTAAAGATTAATATATAGTTTTGGTATGAAAAAAAATACGAATTCTATTGAAAGCAACAAGACAATTTAAATTAATCCTTATTTTCTGACAACTTTAGATGATTGAAGTTCATTTAAGATAATTACAAACAAAACCCCAATTGTTAAACCTAATAACACAAATAGACTTAAAATTTTTATGCTATTTTGTTTTTCAGTTTTTTTAATTTCAGCCAAATAAATACTATAATTAATCCAATTAGTATTTTCTTTTTTCAATTTACTTATTTCGGAACTTAGAATGTCTAATTCTTGATATCTACGCTTTTTAATAAGTTCAATTTCTTTATCAATTGCAGAATACCCCCGCAAGTAATAAGGCATATTTGCATTGATTGTACTAATATTAAACATCACATTGGAATTAGGTATATCAATAGATTCTATTTGGTTATCTTTTATATTAACTGATTTTGCGATTGAACTTTGTTCTAATAGATAGTCTATTCTTTTTAAATCATTAATATTTTTCATATCCTTCATTGCATTATAAACATCTTCTAATTCTTTATAAACTGATTTTTCTAAATTTAGTAAGGTGACTTTAATAATATCATTTAAAATTTGAATAATTTCACTTTCATCATGCCAACTAAATTTTATAGTATAAGTTTTTGTAAACTCAGATTTTTCCTTCAAATTTTCGTTTAAAGAAAATAATTTTGCATAATTGTACAATTTAGCTTTCTGCTTTTCTTTTGATAATTGGGATAATTCTTTTTGAATTGAGGAGTTTTTATTTAAAACTTCTATAACTTCATTATAATCCATAAATTCTGATATGAACCTATCTACTATTGAATCTGAATTGAGTAAGTTAAAATTGCTGTCTGAATTTTTATCAAATATTTTATTAGTGTTGTAAATTTTAACTATATCAGGAACTTTATTTACAATATTAGTTATACGTAAAAATTTTAGATATTCGGCTCTTTTACCTTCTTTAAAATCTAATGAAATATTATATGAGGGAGGTTGATTATTGTTAGCAACGTAATAAGCTCCTATTCCATAAGAAATAAGAACGATCAAAATAATCTTAATTTTTTCTCTCCAAATAATTTTAAATAATTTTAATAGATCAATTTCATAATCTAACCCAGATGTTTTTTGTTCCATAAATTGTTCTTATAAACATTAATCATTGTAATCAAATAAAAAACTTAACTAAATAAATTAAAAATATTATAAAAAGATTAGATTTTATAATGTTTTATTACTTAAAGAGACTTATTTAATTGGTTTTTTTGAATAAATTGATTGAAGATAAAAACCTATTGGCAAACTATAGGTTATCATTAACCAGTTATTAAAGAAGTTGCCATTTGGGCTTAAAGGCCAAACTGTTATTAAAATACTTGCTAATAAACAAACTTGATAATCTGTTAAAAATCTTTCTTTTTTAAAAATTATAGATCTCAACTGTCTTAAAGATACATATAAAACATAAATAAATGCACTAAATAAAAATAAAAAACCTATAACTCCAGTTTCAGCTAGTAATTGTATGTAAAAATTATGGGGGTGTGTCATGCACGGTGAAACACCTGTTGCAAACTTTTTATCTTTACAAATTACCCTGAACATCTTTGGCCCATGTCCTAATATTGGCTTATATTTAAACATATTATAAGCTGTCCTAATTAAACTATCGTGCTGTGGTGTAAAAATAGTTGGCTCATTTACATTTTTTATAAGCCCCATATTTGTAGCAGGTGTTTTAAACATCCTATCACTTAGTTTTGAAGAGTTGAGACCTAAAATAAAAATACAAGCTATTGCTAATATAAACGTTACCAATCTAAATTTTTGAAACTCTTTAATAAATATAATAATAAACACTGTTGATAAATTTAAAAAAAAGAACGCAGATCTTCCACCTGACAAAAAGATTAATATATCAATCAAAATAAACAATAGTGCTATAAAATAAATTTCAAATTTCTGTTTTTGCTTAATTAAAAATAAAGCAAATAATAAAGGGAACAACCTTGATAAATATGAACCCATGATAAGTTCATCTCCAAAGAAAGAGGAAATACGGCTACTACTGCTGTCAATATTTTTAAATCCAAATATCGTTTCCCCGGTAAAATATTGGAAATAACCATCAATAACTAAAGCTAAAAAACACCCAATTATTGTATAATAAAAATAAACTAAAATACTTTTATCTTTATCAATTAAATACCAAACGAAACAACTGAACACTCCTATTCTAAAATAAAATAAAGAGCTTTCAAAACTAAGCATGGCATCTTTAGCCACAAAAATACTTATTAAAATACAATAAATACAAAAAATAAAAAAAATAATTAATGGTCTATTAAAAAAATAATAAAAATTTTTATTTTTAAATACATAATATAAAAAAAATAAAGCTGAAATACTGACAATTAAATCTGGAAAAAAAGGTCCCCAAATTAAAAAAGGAATGATAGAAGCTATGATTAAATTAATTAAAACTGTATTTGAGTATTTTAACATTTTTTTAAAAAATTAATATTTAGGTTAATGATTATTATGTCTTAATTCTTATAACTTTATTTTCTTGATCATTAATTATTTTTGAGGATTTTACTAAGTTATTTAAATCTAATTTTTCTTTATAAATATGATCAATAATTTCTGAATTTGATTTATAAGATGGGATTAAGTTATTAAGCATATCTTTTACTTCCTCTTCTTTATTTTCTTCTATAAGAACAGATAATTTATCTAAGTTCACATTAAGTTGATTAAAAGGGATAAAAGGGTCTTGAGCTTTTTGAATTCTTTCGTGAAAAGTTTTTTGAGGGTTGTCTCCTAGTAATAGTTCCTCATATAATTTTTCACCTGGTCTTAACCCTATTACCTTAACTTCAATATCTCCATCAGATTTTTTACCTTCTTTAACTGTTAAGCCTGATAATTTTATCATTTTATATATCAAATCTTTGATTTTAACACTTTCACCCATGTCTAAAACAAATACTTCACAACCATTTGACATTGCCCCTGCTTGAATCACTAATTGAGAAGCCTCAATAACGGTCATAAAATAACGAGTAACTTCTGGGTGAGTTAAAGTCACTGGTCCACCCTCTTTAATTTGCTTTTTTAATTTAGGAATAACAGAGCCTGATGATTGCAAAACATTACCAAAACGAACGATAGCAAATCTAGTATTCTTATTATGATGATGATATAAAGCTTGAACACAAATTTCAGAGAGACGTTTAGTGGCGCCCATAATATTAGTGGGTCTTACAGCTTTATCACTTGAGACTAAAACAAAATTTGATACTTTATTTTTCAAAGCAATTTTTGCTATTTGAAATGTTCCTAAAACATTGTTTTTAACACTTTCACAAATATTTTCTTCAACTAAAGGAACATGTTTATAAGCTGCAGCATGATAAACTGTGTCTACTTTAAAGGTTTTAAAAATTTCATCATTCCTTGATGAGTTTTGAATATTTGCTAATAATGGAATAATATCACAATTTTTTTTCAATTTTTTTAAATCTTCATTTAATTTGTAAAGAGCGAACTCGTTAAGTTCTAGAAGTAATAATTTTTTTGGTTTCAATCTAATAATTTGATTGCAGAGTTCAGAACCAATAGAACCGCCAGCACCTGTCACTAATACTACTTTGGAGTAGATATTTTTTGACAACAACTCTAAATTTGGCTGAACTTGTTCTCTACTTAATAGATCTTCTATAGATAAGTCCTTTATGTCAGATATTGATATTTTACCATCAACAATTTCTTGAATACTTGGTAATGTTTTGACTTTAATTTTAAATTTATTTAAATCATTAATAATTTTATTTCTTTTAAGTCTACTAATTAAGGGCAGTGCAAGAAAAACTAAATCTATATTTTTAGATTTTAATAATATTTCTAAATTATCTAAGGAATAGATTTTTTTACCAAGCAAATATTGTCTATGTAGATCTGTATCATCGTCTAAATAGCCTACAACTTTAAATTCATGACTATTTTCTAAAGCAACCACCAGTTGTCTTCCAGCCTCGCCTGCTCCATAGATTAATACATTTTTTTTATTTAAAGATTTATCCATTATATTATAGCTGCTGTCCAAAATATATTTGATTGAAAGTCTTGAGGTTAAAATAGCAAAAAATAATAATATAGGCTGAAGTACACCAATTGATCTTGGAACTCCTTGAATTCCATAAACTCCTATTGCTAGAAAATATAATAATCCGTAAACAATAGAAGAAAACAAAATACTAAATATAATTGATAAGCTAGTATAACGAAAAAATGTTCGATATATTCCAAACAACCAAAGAATTGGTATTGCAATAATTACAGATATTAAAGCAGGATAAAAATTAAAATCTTTAAATAAAATTAGTTTTTCCAATCTTATAAAAAAGGCCAGCCAAGTACATAAAATACACAATCCTAGATCAGTAACAATTGCTATTGATCTTTTTGAATAACGATTAAGGGAAAGTATAGAACTTGGAATATCTTTTATGTAATTTCTCATTAATTAAAACAATCCTGGCTTATATCTTAAAAGTTAATCTTAATATGAAATTTTAATATACTACAATTTGACCTAATTTAACAATTATCTCATATTATTCTAAATACTCAATAAACCAACAAGAACAGTATAGTTTTATTAATTTAAACTAATGCCAACTATATAATAATTAATTTTTTTAATTAAAAAATTTATAAGAAAGTTTTGAAAATATAATAAAAATAGGAGAATAAGTTCATCTGCTTAATCATTTTCAAATCTTTTTTTGCAAGAGATGTTGGGGTTTTCATTGTAACTCCAGATACTTGGGCTAAACCCGTTATGCCAGGTTTAACTTTGAAGACACCTCTTTTTTTACGTTCATTAATTAATTTTTTTTGATTAAATAAACATGGGCGAGGACCTACTAAACTCATATTACCTAATAAAACATTCCATAATTGAGGAAGTTCGTCAATTTTGTATTTTCTAAGATAATTTCCTAACCAGGTGATTTTAGATGGGTTTATTAAATGAGTGCCTTTTGACAAAGTATTTATTTTCATAGTCCTAAATTTAATTAAATTAAAACTTTTTAGATTCAACCCTACTCGTTTTTGAATAAATAAAGGAGAACCTGTATCAAAATATCCAATGACAAATATTAAAAAAAAAATTGGCAAAAATAAAAACAAACCAATTAAGGAAAATAAAATATCAAAAAAACGCATTAGTTTTTTATGATTTAGTTTTTAAATTCATAATTTCAATAATGTTCTTATTCACAATCTCTACATCATATTTATCTTTTGTTAAGATAAAACTTTCTCTACCCATACTTTGAATTTTATCTTCTTTTTCTTCTAATAATTGTATCATTGCAATTGCTAAAGATTTAGAATTTTTAGGAGGTACTAATAATCCATTCTTTCCGTGAGTGACTGTTTCACGACAACCCGGAACATCAGTTGTTATTATAGGTCTTCCACTCGCCATTGCTTCAAGAACAGATCTTGGTGTGCCTTCACGATAAGATGGAAGTACATAAAATCTACAATTAGTTATACTTTTTTGCACTGAAGAGATTTCACCTAAATATTGAATAAATTTTTTTTTAATCCAAAAATTTAATTCATTAGAGCTAATGCTAGAAGGATTGGAGTCTAGTCTTCCTGCAAGTTGAAAAACAGCTTGTGGAAACTTCACTTTTACTAAACTAGCTGCCTCTGCATATTCTCTAACTCCTTTATCAATAAGTAGTCTAGCTAACATTAAAAATATTGGTTTTTTTGGAAGTGGTGAAAATGGATAAAGATTAAGATCTACACCAGATCCATGAACGATATGAGACGACAAATTTTTTGTTATAATTTTTAGTTTGATAAATAATTTTTTATCATCAGGATTTTGAAAAATTATGCTATCAGCATTTTTCAATCCTACTCTATATAAAACTATCATAAGTCGACGGATAACTTTACGTTTAATTCCATCTACTTCAGTAAAACCATAGCCCAATCCAGTGATTATAGGAAAAAAACTGATTTCAGGAAAATATTTCATAACCATTCCAGTATAGATAACTGGCTTTGCAGTATAAGCTATTACAACATCTGGCTTGCATTGAGAAATAGCATGGTAAATAGATTTATAAGACGAATAATCCTTAAATGGGTTTAATCCAGTTCTTGATAAAGAATAGCTCATTATTGTGACACCAATACCTTTTAATTTTTGAATTGTGTCATGATTGCTGTATTTATCTTTTGGTGCAAGAGCTGTCACTGTGTGACCAGCGTCAATCAAATGCCTAATCAATGAACCACGAAAATTTATTAATGAAAATAATTCACTAGAAATAATAAGAATATGTTTGGTCAAAAATTATAACCTCAAATCAGATTCTTCTTTTGAAAACAAATATTTCAAATCATAAAGAATATGAGATTTTTTACCTAATTTAGAAATTACCTTGGAACCCATATCTTTAAATTCATTATGTGCTACAGCAACTAAAATACCATCATAAGAATTTTTTAATAAATTAGTAGTCGGTTTAATCCCATATAAATCTTGGACCTCCTTACTACTTGCCCAAGGATCATAAAGATCCAAATCACAATCATTTTGTTTTAGTTCGTTAATAACACTTGTTACTCCTGAATTACGAAGATCAGGACAATTTTCTTTAAAAGTTAATCCCATAATTAAAATCTTAGAACCTTTAATATTTATTAACTTTCTTTTTAGGGCTTTTATAAATTGATTAGCCACATAAGCGCCCATACTATCATTTAAACGTCTTCCTGCTAAAATAATTTCAGGTTGATACCCTATATTCTTAGCTTTGTGAGTAAGATAATAAGGATCAACACCAATACAATGACCGCCAACTAAACCTGGATAAAAAGACAAAAAGTTCCATTTGCTTGCTGCTGCTTGTAAAACATGCTCGGTATCTATGTTCATTTTATTAAATATAATAGAAAGTTCATTTATTAGCGCAATATTTAGATCTCTCTGAGTATTTTCAATTACTTTAGCAGCTTCAGCAACTTTTATACTTGAAGCTCTATGGGTACCAACATCAACAATTTCATTATATAATTTATCAACAATATCTGCAATCTCAGCTGTTGATCCCGAAGTAATTTTTTTAATGTTGGAAATTCGATGATTTTTATCACCTGGATTAATACGCTCTGGACTATATCCACAAAAAAAATCTTCGTTAAAATTTAATCCTGAATAATTTTCCAGAACAGGTACACAGTCATCCTCTGTACAACCTGGATAAACTGTTGACTCATAAATTACAATGTCTCCTTTTTTAAGAACTTTTGCTACAGTTTTGCTTGCTAATGTTAATAATTTTAAATCAGGTATTTTATTTTCATTAATTGGGGTTGGCACAGCAACAATGTAGCAGTTTGCAGCCTCCAGGTCCTTGATATCTTTAGTAAAAGTTAACTTTTTTCCTGCAGTGAGTTCTTTTTTTGTTACTTCTAAATTTTTATCTACTCCTGATTTTAAATCTTTTATTCTTTTTTCTTGAGTATCGAACCCAATTACTTTTCTTTTTTTTGCAAATTCTAAAGCTAGAGGCAAACCTACATACCCCAAACCAATAATTGCCAATTTTAAATCTTTGTTTTTATTGGTCATATTTTATAGTATTTTTTATACCAAGTAACAAAATTAGAAATTCCATCGATCACAGATGTTGAGGGTTTATAATTAAATTTTTTTTTTAAATTATTTGTATCAGAATAAGTATCCCGAACATCGCCTGGTTGTAATGGCAAATAATTTATTTTTGCTTTTTTTCCTAAAGTCTTTTCCAGAACATCAATATAATCCATAAGCTGAACTGGATCATTATTTCCTATATTATAAATACACCAAGGAGCCTTACTCGCAGCTGGATCTGGGTTATTACCACTCCAAGTATCATTGCTTTGTGGTGGATTATCAAGAGTTTTTATTACACCTTCTACAATATCGTCAATATAAGTAAAATCTCTAGTATGTTTACCATGGTTAAATACGTCAATGGGTTTCCCCTCTAAAATTGCCTTTGTAAATTTAAATAATGCCATATCTGGTCTACCCCATGGTCCATAGACTGTAAAAAATCTTAGCCCTGTAGTCGGTAATTGATATAAATGACTATAAGAGTGTGCCATTAGCTCATTAGATTTTTTTGAAGCCGCATAGACAGATAAAGGATGATTTGCACTATCATGTTCAGAAAAAGGTAATTTACTATTAGCACCATAAACACTCGAAGTACTTGCATAAACTAAATGTTCGATTTTATGCTCACGACAATTTTCTAATATATGAGCAAAACCAATAATATTACTATTAATATAGGCAAGAGGATTTTCGATTGAATAACGAACGCCAGCCTGAGCAGCTAAATTTATAACTTTATTAGGTTTATATTTTTTAAAAATTTCATCTAATTTTTCTTTATCAACTAAATCAATTCTGTGATGATCATAATTACTATATTTCTCAAGTTTATTTAATCTCGACTCTTTCATTGCAGGGTCGTAATAATTATTGTGATTATCAATTCCAATAATATTAAAACCTTTTTCTAATAGATTTTTACAAACTGAAAAACCTATAAAACCAGCTGAACCAGAAACTAAAATTTTTTTTAATACCATATTCATTTCATAAACCTATTAATCAATATTTATCCAAATAAAAAAATAATTATAAATATTTTAATAATAATTTTTTAAAACATATCATTAAACTATTTTACTCTTCGTAGTCCATACTATTCTGTATTGATTTAACATTTTTTTAATACTAAAATTTTTTTTTATTCTTAATCTTGGCTTATTATTTTTCTTAAATGAATTTTTTTTTATAAATGACAATGCCTTTTCAATTGCTGAAGCTAATTTTTGTGGATTTTTTGATGGCACAACCCATCCTGTTTTTCCCACAATAAAGGCTGCATCTCCAACATTAGTAACTACACATGGTGTACCACAAGCCATAGCTTCAGCAACAACATTAGGAAATCCTTCTCCATAGCTACTACTTTGGACTAATAGATCAATTTCATTCATTATTTCTATTATATTATTTTTTTGTCCTAATAATTTAATGCAATTTGACAATTTAAGTTTATTAATTTGATTGATTAAATTTAAGTTATTTTTATCAATATTTTTACCAACAAGAAAACAATGAAATTTAATATTTTTTTTTTTAATCAAATTTAAAGCATTAAACAAATTAGTATGATCTTTCTTTTTATCATAACGAGCAACTTTTCCAATTAATGGAATTTTTTTTTTTATTTTATATTTAGATCTTATTTTTTGAACTTTAAAAGATTTAATAACTGATAGATCATATCCATTAGCAATCAAATATAATTTCTTAGCATCATACCCTAGTTCTTTACATGTTTTTTTTGCACTTTTTGAAACAACAATAATTAGTCTAGGTATGAAAAATGATAATTTACATAAAATTTTAATGATTAAAATAGTAGTAAATTTAGCTTTTCCAAATTCAAGATTCGAGTATCTTACATTCCAGATTATATTTTTTAATCCAGCCAATCTTGCTGCTATACCTCCTATAAAATCTCCATGAACTAACCAAGTTTGCACAACATCTGGTTTTAAATTTTTCAAAAATTTTATAAGATAAATAAATTTTATAATTGAATATATTTTGAAATTTAAACAATAAATTTTAATACCCAATTTATTTAATAATGAATAATATTTTTCTGGATTTTTAAGTGATATAACAAAGTGCTTATTTAATTTATCATATTTACAAATTTTATAAAGCGTATGTTCTGCACCCCCATCTCCTAGACCAGTAATTATGTGAACAATTTTCATTATTATATTTTTAAAACAATATTAAATTTAACAAAAAAATTAATTATTATCGATTTTTCTCTTTAATGATATTTTAGGCAAATAAGCTCCAACTATCAATAAAAGTAAAATTAAAAATTTTGTTCTATGCCTAAAACCAGTACCAAAATTTCCAACACCTAATGCAAATATTAAAGAATAAAATAAAAAAATTATAAATAGAATTCTTAAAGTATTATTCTTCCATATATATTTGAATTTGCTTATTAATAAAAAAATTAAAAAAAAGTAAAATAAGCCATCTAACATAATAAATATGTGACTTAATTTTTTAACTTCCCAAGGCAATGGTGAAACATAAAATAAAACCATTCTAACTGGTGTTTTATATAAAATATCAATATTATTTTCATATTTAGTCCACTCAGGAAAAGACGCTTCACCTCTTGTTGCAAATTGTGACCTATTTATAATTTCAAACAAATTTGATTTTAAATCAAAACTTGGTAATTTTGATATATTAACGTTTCCTAAAAAAAAGCTTGCTATAATAAAGACTGCGACAGAAATTAAAAATATATCTTTAATCTTAATTTTAAGTCTTCTCGAGCTCGAATAAAACTCATTAAGTTTTTGAACAATTACGATAAATAAAAACACAAAAACACCTAATAATAAAGGACCATGAAATAAACTTAAAATATAAAAACTAATTAATGCAAAAAAAATGTTTTTTAAATCATTTTTCTTACTCCAATTAATTATAAAATTAATTGAAAGTAACAAAAAAAACCAAATATAAACTTCTCTTAAAACGACTGAAGAATATAAAAGTAATGGTGGATATAATGCTAAAATCCATCCAATTTTTTTTGCGGTTACATCATCCCATATTTTTTTTGATAAGTGCCATCCTAAAATAATTGTTCCTAAACTTAATATTAAGTTAATTGACAATGGAATTAATTCATTTCTACCAAACAACATGTATGGATAGGTAATAACTAAACTTATAAAATTACCCCTATCTGTTTTGCCCTCGATTAAATTTTTATGAAATTCGAAAAAACCAAATTCAGCCCAATATGCAGCCAAACTTTCATATGTATATGCGTCTGCCTTACTATCAGGTAAAGAAATAACATTCGCAAGTATTAAAAAGCTTAAACGAAATATTAATGCTGCAAGAATAATATTTCTTATTTCAGGCTTAATAATTGCAATATAAATAAAAATTAATACTACAATTAAAATTAGTGCTAAGCTATATAATTCAGTCATTGATTAATTCAAAAAAATAAAAATTGATCCTTATATAAAAAAAATATTTAAAAATAATTATAATCAAAAAAAATGACTCCTGTATTTCCAAATACTCTATATTTGTAATTGAAAGATTTTACAAATTCTGAAAAAAAAGAGTCTCTATCTACATCATCATAAACTAATATTTTAGGAAGAGAGTTTTTTTTTATTGTTTCATAAAACCATATTTTAGAGTCATATGATTTATCACTATCATAATATATTAAATCAAAATTTTTTTCTTTTTCAAAAATTGTAGGAATATTTTCTTTGTCGCCTTTGTGAGTTAAAAACCAACTATTGTGGAATTCATCACTTACTAATTTTCCTACTTGCTTTTCATTTAAAATAAAAGCTAAGTCACTACTATACAACTTGCCACCTCCATTCAAATCCAAAGCTTTAAGTATACTTTGAGAAGATGCTCCAGCTTCAACACCTGTTTCTAGAACTTTTTTTGCATTAATAAGCCTTACCAAAAAAAATAATAACGCTTCATTACCACCACCACCAGTATTTTTTGGTAATAAATTTTTATTAATAAATTTTTTTCTTTTAAGCAATATATCCTTAGAGACGTTTAAAGCATCCTTAAATATCTTTACATCCTTTTTATTCATCCAAACATCAACTACCTCTTTGTGCCAATCAACCCATAATGAGGCTCTTAGTCTTCTTGGATTTTTAATTAATCTAAATGTTTTATACAAAGGTTGAAAAAATATTCTTCCAAAAAACTTAGTTATAAAATTAAAATATACAATTCTTTTAATTAAGATTTTAAAATTTGAATTTAATATAATCATAAGTGAAATAATAATTTATCTTAATTAATAATTTGTAAAGCTCTTGTTTTCCATGTGAAATTTTTAAAATCATTAAAAGCATTATTTGCTATGAAATCTCTATACTCTTGTTTTCGTAATTTGTTAATTGCATTTACCCAATCTTTGGTATTTTCAGGCTCTACTAAAATTGAATTTTTTGAGTTTAATACCTCCTTTAAGACAGATAAATCTGATGAAATTATTGCTTTTTTACTAGACATATATTCAAAAATTTTAAGTGGAGACATAAATTTACTAGAGTCACCAATGTTACCATAAACAGAAACTTTATTTGAATAAGGTGCTAGGAGAATATCAAAAGAGTTTCTGTATTTTATTGTTTCATTTGGAGGCACAAAACCATAAAAATAAACATTATTTAAATTTAAATTTTTTAAATAATTTTTCCAAAAATAAATATCTTCTTTTAAACCGCCAACAAGATGAAACGTTACATCATTCAATTGTTTTGCGCACTCAATAATCATATCAATTCCTCTACCATGATAGAGATGACCTACATACCCAACTTTTAAAGAATTTTTGATTCCAAATAATTTAATTCTGTTATTAAAATTTTCTACTTCATCTGCACCGTCGTGGGCTACCTGGATTTTAGTTTCATTTAAATATCCTTTTTCTAAATAAATATTTTTTAATGCTTGAGATATCACTACCAGTTTTTTAAAATA